>JAANMY010000473.1_pt1 | contig 56520 bp, 67 predicted proteins | sample 7279691 | NCBI WGS metagenome assembly JAANMY01 (sample SAMN14094543, study PRJNA606508) | bioreactor metagenome | isolation source: A lab-scale SPAN reactor treating ammonium-rich wastewater day 388 | place: Ireland: Galway | collected 2018-02-07 | reverse complement strand
CGCTTCGGGGTCGGCCACTTCGATCTGGTGGTCATCGACGAGGCGCACCGGTCGGTGTTCCAGAAGTATCGCGCCATCTTCGACTACTTCGACTCGCTGCTGGTCGGGCTCACGGCGACGCCCAAGGACGAGGTGGACCGAAACACCTACAGCCTGTTCGACCTGGAGAACGGCGTGCCGACCGACGCCTACGGGCTCGACGAGGCGGTGCGCGACGGCTTCCTCGTGCCGCCGAAGGCCGTGTCGGTGCCGCTGAAGTTCCAGCGCGACGGGATCAGGTACGACGAGCTGTCCGAAGAGGACAAGGACCAGTGGGACGCGCTGGAGTGGGACGAAGACGGCAACGTCCCCAACCGCGTGGAGGCCGAAGCGGTCAACATGTGGCTGTTCAACAAGGACACGGTGGACAAGGTGCTCGAGCACCTGATGACCCGGGGCCTCACGGTGGCCGGCGGCGATCGGCTCGGGAAGACCATCCTGTTCGCCAAGAACCAGCACCACGCCGAGTTCATCGCCGAGCGCTTCAACGCCAACTACCCGCACTACAAGGGCGAGTTCGCGCGCGTGATCACGTTCAAGACCGAGTACGCACAGAGCCTGATCGACAACTTTTCGGCCAAGGACAAGGCGCCGCACATCGCGATCTCGGTGGACATGCTCGACACCGGCATCGACATCCCCGAGGTCGTGAACCTGGTCTTTTTCAAGCTGGTGCGCTCGAAGACCAAGTTCCGGCAGATGCTCGGCCGTGGCACGCGCCTGTGTCCGGATCTGTTCGGGCCGGGCAAGCACAAGGAGTACTTCTGCGTCTTCGACTACTGCCAGAACCTCGAATACTTCAGCCAGAACATCCCGGCCACCGAGGGCGCGCTGAGTGAATCGCTTGGCAAGCGGCTGTTCAATGCCCGGCTCGAGCTGATCGGCGAACTGGACCAGAAGCTGGCCGAAGCCGACCGCCAGACGGCGCGCGAGACACGGGCGCCTCCGCATGGGCACCCGGAATCGGACGACGAGGTGCGCGCGCAGGTCGCCGCGCTGCTGCAAAGGGAAGTGGCCAGCATGAACCTCGACAACTTCGTCGTGCGGCCGCGGCGGCGCATCGTCGAGCAGTACGCCAAGCCCGAGGCCTGGGCTGTCTTGTCGCAGGAAGCGCTCTTGGACCTGTCGCACCAGGTCGCGGGCCTGCCGTCGGAACTCGATCCAGAAAACGAGGAGGCCAAGCGCTTCGACCTGCTGGTGCTGAATCTCCAGCTCGCGATGCTGCGGTCGGAGCCCGGCTTCGCTCGCCTGCGCGATCAGGTCAAGGCGCTTGCCGGTCTGCTGGAAGAGAAGTCGGCGATTCCGATGGTGCGTGACCAGATGGCGCTGATCCAGGACGTGCAGACCGACGAGTGGTGGCAGGACGTGACCGTACCGATGCTCGAGGCGATGCGCCGGCGCCTGCGTGATCTAATCAAGCTCATCGAGAAGCAGAAGCGCAAGCCCATCTACACCGACTTCGAGGACGAGATGGGCGGGGAAACTGCGGTCGAGCTGCCAGGCTTTGGCCACGGCACCGACTACGCGAAGTTCCGCGCCAAGGCCCAGGCCTTCCTGCGCTCGCATCAGGACCACATTGCCATTCACAAGTTGAGGATGAACAAGGCGCTCACCGCTGCTGATCTCGCTGAGCTTCAACGCATGCTTGCCGAGAGCGGCGTTGGCGGCGCGGAGGACATCCAGCGCGCCGCCGAGGAGTCTCGAGGGCTGGGGCTCTTTGTGCGCTCGCTGGTTGGCCTCGATCGCCAGGCGGCAAAGGAAGCCTTGGCCGCGTTTCTCAACGGCAAGTCTCTCGGCGCCAACCAGATCGAGTTCGTGAACTTGATCGTGGACCATCTCACCGAACACGGCGTGATGGAGGCAGCGATGCTCTACGAGTCCCCATTCACGGACCTGACGCCGCGCGGGCCGGACGGGTTGTTCAGCTCGGCGCAGGTGGATGAGCTGCTGGCGGTCATCGAACAGGTGCGCCAGACGGCCATTGCGGCGTGAACGCGCTGGGCACCGGCGCGCGACGTCGGGCGTCATTTTCCAATACAAAACCGGCTGAAGATCACCCCCAGCAGGTCGTCCGCCGTGAACTCCCCGGTGATCTCGTTCAGCCGCTCCTGCGCCAGCCGCAGCTCCTCGGCAAGGAGATCCAGCTGCTGCGCCCGTTCGCGGGCATGCGCTTCGGCGGCCTCGACGTGCGCCTGCGCCGCGCGCAGCGCGATCAGGTGCCGCTCGCGCGCGATGAAGGTCGACTCGCCGCTCGCCTGCCAGCCGGCGAGCTCGAGCAGAAGCGTCCGCAGCAAGTCGATCCCGGCCCCCGTCTTCGCCGACAGCCAGACCGACGACACCGATTGGCCACGTTCTGGCCAGCTTTTCTTGCCAATCGTCTCGCCAGCACCCGGAGCCGCCCGATCGGAAACCGTAGCGGCACTGTCCGCCTGCTCGACCCGCGCGGCCTTCCCCGCCAGATCGATCTTGTTGTAGACCCTCACCATCGGCACCGCCTCGGCCAGCCGAAGGTCGAGTTCGCGCTCGATCGCGAGCGCAGCCGCGGTGTCGGTCTCGCGGGCGTCCAGCAGGTGCAGCACCACGTCGGCCCGCGCGGCCTCCGCCCAGGTTCGCGCGATGCCCAGCCGCTCGAGCTGATCGGCCGTCTCGCGCAACCCGGCGGTGTCGATGATGTTCAGCGGCACGCCCTCGATCTGGATCGCCTGCGCGATCCGGTCGCGGGTCGTGCCCGGAATCTCGGTCACGATGGCGACCTCGGCGCCGGCCAGCGCGTTGAGCAGCGAACTCTTGCCGACGTTCGGCTCGCCCAGCAGCACCACGTTCAGACCGTCGCGAAGCAAGGCTCCACGCTGTGCATTCGCCAGCAAAGCATGCAGATCGTCCCGGATCCGCGCCAGCCGTCCCCGCGCGTCGGCCGCCTCGAGGAAGTCGATCTCCTCCTCGGGGAAGTCGAGCGTCGCCTCGACCAGCGTGCGCAGCTCGATCAGCCTGTCGACCAGCGCGTGCACGGCGGCCGAGAATGCGCCGGACAGCGAGCGCGTGGCCGAGCGCGCCGCCTGTTCGGTGCTGGCGTCGATCAGGTCGGCGACCGCTTCGGCCTGCGCCAGGTCGAGCTTGTCGTTCAGGAACGCGCGCTGCGTGAACTCGCCGGGCTCGGCCAGCCGCAGGCCGAACTCGCGGCCGGCTTCGAGCACCCGGCGCAGCAGCAATTGCAGCACCACCGGCCCGCCGTGCCCCTGCAGTTCCAGCACGTCCTCTCCGGTGTACGAGTGCGGCGCCGGGAAGTAGATCGCGATGCCCTGGTCGATCGCCCCGCCGTCGGCGACCAGGAACGGTCCGTAGGTGGCATGGCGCGGCGCGAGCGTGCGGCCCAGCACGGCGGCGACGATCGGCGACAGGTCGCGCCCCGAAACGCGCACCACCCCGATGCCGCCGCGTCCCGGCGCCGTCGCGATCGCCGCAATCGGAAGATCGGAGATCATCGTCGCATCATCGTTGGCCGTGCCGCCCAAAGGCAAGCGGCGCCCGCGGGCGCCGCTTCGCAGTGACCCGGGCAGGCCCGGTCAGCCGCGCGCCTTCGCGGCCGCAGCCTCCTGCGTGATCCGGCGCGTGATCACCCACTGCTGCGCGATCGAATAGACGTTGTTCACCAGCCAGTAGAGCACCAGCCCCGACGGGAAGAAGAAGAACATGACCGAGAACACCAGCGGCATGATCATCATCATCTTTGCCTGCAGCGGATCGGGCGGCGTCGGGTTGAGCCTGACCTGGATGAACATCGTCCCGGCCATCACCAGCGGCAGGATGAAGTAGGGGTCGGGCGCGGCCAGGTCGGTGATCCAGCCGATCCACGGCGCGTCGCGCATCTCCACCGACGCGAGCAGCACCCAGTACAGCGCGATGAACACCGGGATCTGCACCACGATCGGCAGGCAGCCGCCGAGCGGGTTGATCTTCTCGGTCTTGTACAGCTCCATCATCGCCTGGTTCATCTTCACGCGATCGTTGCCATAGCGCTCGCGAAGCGCGGTGAGCCGCGGCGTGACCGCCTTCATCCGCGCCATCGACCGATAGCTCGCTGCCTGCAGCGGGAAGAACACCGTCTTCACCACGATCGTCAAGAGCACGATCGCCCAGCCCCAGTTGCCCACCAGTGCGTGCAGCTTCTGCATCAGCCAGTGGATCGGCTGCGCGATTGCGGTGAGCCAGCCGTAGTCGACGGTGAGGTCCAGCCCCGGCGCGATGCCTTCGAGCATGCGCTGGTCCTGCGGGCCCACCAGCAGGCGCGATTCGACCGTGACGCTCGCCTGCGGCGCCAGGTCGGCCAGCGGCTCCTTGATGCCCACCGAATAGACGTTGGCGTCGACCTTGCGCGTGTAGAACTCGCGCTGCACCTTCGCCTGCGGAATCCACGCGGACACGAAGTAGTGCTGGATGATTCCGACCCAGCCGTTGTCGGCGCTCGCCGCGTGCGTGGCCTTGCCCTTGTCGATGTCGCCGAAGGCCACCTTCTGGAACTTGTCGGCGTCGGTGTAGACCACCGGCCCGGTGTAGGTGCTGTAGAACTTCGACTCGCCGGGGGGCGCATGGCCGTCGCGGGTGAGCTGCATGTACAGCACCGGTCGTGCCGGCGTCGCCCCGACGTTGGTGATCTCGTCCTTCACCTGCACCACGTAGGCGCCACGCGCCAGCGTGTAGGTGCGCACCAGCCGCACCCCGCCACTTTCAGCCACGAGCGACAACTTCACCGCCTCGCCCCCGTCGGCCAGCACGTGAGGCGTGGCGCCGCCATCCACCCGCGTCATCGGCGTACGGTGGTTCGGGAAACCAGCGCTATCGGCTGCCCCGCCCGGACCACCCACCGACCCGCCGACCAGCCCGCCCACCAGTCCGCTTTGCGCAAGGTAGAGGGCGCCCGGCTGGTTCTTCAGCAGCACCAGGTTGTGCGCGCGGTCGTTCAGGTCGCGGTAAGCGAGCAGTTCGGCCCGCTGGATCTGTCCGCCCGTCAGGCTCACGTCGAGCGCGAGCACGTCGTTGGCCAGCCGGATCGACTGCCCGGGCGCCGACGTGCCCGGCTCGACCGCACCCGACGGCGCCTGCTCGCCATTGGTCGCGGTGGTCGCAGCGGCCGCACGCCCCGCCGGCGACGTCGCGACGATGGACGGCGGAATGCTGGCGTCGATACGCGGCTTGCCGTCATCGGAGGCCGCCGGCGCGCTCGCCTGCGGCGCCGCGCCGCCGAACAGCGAGGGATGGCCCTGGTGTTTCTGCCATGCATCCCAGAGGAACAGCAACGACATCGAGAACACGATCCAGAGGATCATTCGCTGGGTCTGCATGGTCTTATCGTTCGGTGGATTCGTCGCCGCGCAGCGCCGCCGGCCAGCGGCAGTGGCAGAGCCTGGGGTGATGGTCGGGCACTTCGTCCAGCCCGCCCGGATTGAAGGGATGGCAGCGTGCAAATCGCCTGACGGCCAGCCAGCCGCCGGCGAGCGCGCCGTGCCGCTCGATGGCCTGCAGCGCGTAGTCGGAACAGGTGGGCAGGAAACGGCAGCGTGGCGTCGTCATCGGGCTGATCGCCAGCCGATAGAACCGGATCAACGCTGCCAGCACCCGCTTCACGCCACGCTCCTCCTCGTCAGCCGCGGGCCAGGCGCCCGCTCATCGCCCCGAATGCCGCGTCGAGTTCGGCGCGCGCCAGCGCCTTGCGGTGGCGCGCCCCGCGCGCCGGAGGCAAGGCCGTCATGCGAAGCATCACGGCCACCGGCAACCGACCCGCACCTGCGGCGCGCCAGGCCTCCCGCGCCACCCGCCGAACGGCGTTGCGATCGACGGCACTCGCCAGCAGGCGCTTCGGGATTGCCATGAACAATACGCCCGGCGGAGCCGGAAGCACCCTCCAGTGCAGGCTGAAATGCTCGCCGCGGACACCGGGCCGGGTACGAAGCAGCGCCGCGATGCCGACCCGCGGCAACCGCGCGCGGCCTCCAGCGGGCGCCGGCTGCGAGGGCTGCGTACCGCGCTCCAGGTCGTCGCCGTGCGTCGGGCGTGCGCGCTCAGACGGCCAGGCGCTTGCGGCCTTTGGCGCGCCGCGCGCGAATGACGTCACGACCGCCACGCGTCTTCATGCGTGCGAGAAAGCCGTGCGTGCGCTTGCGCCGCACGACGGAGGGCTGATAGGTGCGTTTCATCGGAGAATTCCTCGGCCGGAGAGGGAAAAGCCTTTCATTACAACGTATTAGCCTGCGGTCTGTCAATTTCGCGATGGCGCGCAACACCCTTCGAGGGGTAAAATGACCGGTTCCGCGCGCCGTCCCGACTCCGGCGTCCGTCCCGTCTTCCCGTCACTGCCTGCCGGAATCGCTCGACACCATGCTGGACCGTTGGCTCGCCTGCGTTGCTCGACTCGAAAGCGAGATTCCGGCCCAGCAATTCAAGCCCTGGATCAAGCCCCTCGTGTTCCTGGGCTACGACGAAGGCGAGCACCTGCTGCGACTCGGGGTGCCGAACCACTTCAAACTGAACTGGGTCAAGTCACAGTTCGAATCGCGCATCGAATCGATCGCCCGCCAGACCATCGAACCCGAATTGCGCGTGAGCTTCGAGATCCACCGCAACGCCGCCAACGACGCGCTGGCCGATGCCTCGCGCCCCGCCGGCGCGGCCATCGGGCCGCGCCGGCCCGCCGACCCGTCACCGGACGACGAATTCGACGCCGCCGGCTACGACCCCACCGAGAGCGGCGTCGCGCCGACGCCGCCCCAGGCCACGCATGCCGCGCCGGCCACGCAGGCTGCCCGGGTCACGCCGCCCGCTCATGTCGCACCCGACGCGCAGACACGCTTGCGTCCGGAACTCACCTTCGACACGTTCGTGCACGGCAAGGCCAACCAGATCGCCTGGTCGGCGGCCCTGCAGGTGGTCGAGCGCCCCGGCACCGCCTACAACCCGCTGTTCCTCTACGGCGGCGTGGGTCTGGGCAAGACGCATCTGCTTCACGCGGTCGGCAACGCCGTTCTCGAGCGCAAACCCGGCGCGCGCGTACGCTACATCCACGCGCAGGACTACTTCGACGAGATGGTGCGCGGCATCCAGCGCAAGTCGCTGCACGAATTCAAGAAGAAGTACCAGTCGCTCGACCTGCTGCTGGTCGACGACATCCAGTTTCTCGGCGGCAAGGAGCGCACCCAGGAAGAATTCTTCTATACCTTCGAGGCACTGCTCACGGCGCGCAAGCAGCTGATCATCACCAGCGACACCTATCCGAAGGAACTCTCGGCCTTCGAAGACCGCCTGGTGTCGCGTTTCGGCTCGGGCCTGATCGTCGAGATCGAACCGCCCGAGCTCGAGATGCGCGTGGCGATCCTGCTGAAGAAGGCCGAGCAGTCGGGCGAAAAGCTGCCCGAAGAGGTGGCGTTCTTCGTCGCCAAGAACCTGCGCTCGAACGTGCGTGAACTCGAAGGGGCGCTGTTGCGCGTCATCGCGTTCGCCCGCTTCCGCAGCAAGGCGATCACCGCCGATCTCGCCAAGGAAGCCCTGAAAGACCTTCTCGAACTGAACCGTCCTCCGATCTCGATCGAGTCGATCCAGAAGACCGTCGCCGACTTCTTCAAGATCAAGGTCGCCGACATGTACAGCAAGCGCCGGCCCGCACACATCGCGCGCGCGCGCCAGGTGGCGATGTACTTCGCCAAGGAGCTCACGCAGAAGAGCTTTCCGGAGATTGGCGAGGCCTTCGGGGGCCGCGACCACACCACCGTGATGCACGCGGTCAAGCGCATCGCCGAGCTGCGCCAGCACGACCAGGAATGGAATCGGCAGCTGCACGTGCTCGACCAGACGTTGCGCGGATGAGGAGCGTCATGCGCGGGGTGGGCAAGGGCTGGACAACGGCTGGGGCGAATGTGAACAAGCTGCCTGCTTTGCAGGCAACGGCGATTTGTTCGACCGGGTCCACAGGCCCGGGAACAGGTCTTCCCCACGCACGCAATCGCCGGAAAACCGCCACTGGCGCGCAGGAGAACGGGTTGTCCACAGAGTTGCGCCCGGTACATCCAGCAACAGCAACAGGAATCTGAATACATGCAGTTCATCAAAGCCAACCGCGACGCGATCCTCAAGCCCCTGCAAACCGTGGCCGGCATCGTCGAACGCCGGCACACCCTGCCGATCCTGGCCAACGTGCTGTTGCGCAAGTCCGGCAGCGACGTCTCCTTTCTCGCCACCGACGTCGAAATCCAGATCCAGACCACGGTCCAGCTGGGTGCGGGCAAGGAAGACGGCGGCACCACCGTCTCGGCGCGCAAGCTGATCGACATCCTGCGCTCGCTGCCCGACGGCGTCGAAGTCGCGATCAAGGTCGAGAACCGGCGCGTCACCATCCAGGCGGGCAAGAGCCGCTTCGCGCTGCAGACGCTCGCCGCGGAGGAATACCCCACGGTGGCGGCCAGCGAGCAGATCGGCGCGTCGTTTTCGTTGCCCCAGAAGCAGCTCAGGCACCTGTTCCAGATGGTGCACTTCGCGATGGCGCAGCAGGACATCCGCTACTACCTGAACGGCCTGCTGCTGGTCACCGATGGCGCGCTGGTCAAGGTCGTGGCCACCGACGGCCACCGGCTCGCCTTCTGCGAGGCCGCGATCGACGGCGCGCAGCTCGCGCGACACGAGGTGATCATCCCGCGCAAGACGGTGCTCGAATTGCAGCGCCTGCTCGCCGAGGACGACGAGCCGGTGCTCATCGACCTTGCCGGCAACCAGGTGCGCCTGCGCTTCGGCGCGGTCGAGATGATCTCCAAGCTCGTCGAGGGCAAATTCCCCGACTACCAGCGGGTGATTCCCCAGGGCTACACGCGGCGCGCCACGGTCGCGCGCGACCAGTTCGCCGCCTCGCTCGCGCGCGCGTCGATCCTCACCAGCGACAAGTTCAAGGGCGTGCGCCTGAGCCTGTCGCCGGGCCTGATGAAGATCCAGACGAGCAACGCCGAGCAGGAGGAGGCCGTCGAGGAGCTCGATGTCGATTACGCCGGCGATGCCCTGGAGATCGGCTTCAACGTCGGCTACCTGCAGGACGTGCTGGGAAACCTGAAGACCGAGTCCATCTGCATCGACTTCGGCGACGCCGGCACCAGCGCGCTGCTGACGGTGCCCGGCGACGGGCAGTTCAAGTACGTCGTGATGCCGATGCGCATCTGAGGAAGGCAATGACCGAAGCGGAAAGGCAGTACGACTCGTCCTCGATCCAGATCCTCGAGGGCCTCGAGGCGGTTCGCAAGCGCCCGGGGATGTACATCGGCGACACCTCCGACGGCACCGGCCTGCACCACATGGTGTTCGAGGTCGTCGACAACTCGATCGACGAAGCGCTCGCCGGCCACTGCGACGAGATCATCGTCACGATCCACACCGACAACTCGATTTCGGTGGTTGACAACGGCCGCGGCATCCCCACGGGCATCAAGCGGGACGACCGGCACGACCCCAGGCGCAGCGCGGCCGAGATCGCGATGACGGAGCTTCACGCCGGCGGCAAGTTCGACCAGAACAGCTACAAGGTGTCGGGTGGCCTGCACGGCGTGGGCGTCTCGTGCGTGAATGCGCTGTCGAAGTGGCTGCGCCTCACCATCCGGCGCAACGGCAAGGTCCACTTCACCGAATTCCGCCATGGCCTGGTGCACGAGCGCGTGGTCGAGACGCAGGACGGCGTCGAGGTCTCGCCGATGCGCGTCATCGGCGACACGCAGCTGCGCGGCACCGAAGTGCACTTCCTCGCCGACGAGGCGATCTTCGGCAACGTCGAGTTTCACTACGAGATTCTCAGCAAGCGGCTGCGCGAGCTGAGCTTCCTGAACAACGGCGTGCGCATCAGGCTCGTCGACCAGCGCCAGGGCAAGGAGGAGGATTTCGCGTTCTCGGGCGGGGTGCGCGGCTTCGTCGAGTACATCAACAAGACCCGCGCCACCATTCACCCGAACGTTTTTCACGCCACGGGCGAGATCGAAGTGGAGGTCGGCGGCGAGCACAAGCGCGTGTTCGTCGAAGTGGCGATGCAGTGGAACGACGGCTACGCCGAACAGGTGCTCTGCTTCACCAACAACATCCCGCAGCGCGACGGTGGCACGCACCTCACCGGGCTGCGCGCGGCGATGACGCGCGTCATCAACAAGTACATCGAGCAGAACGAACTCGCGAAGAAGGCCAAAGTCGAGACCGGCGGCGACGACATGCGCGAGGGCCTGGCCTGCGTGCTGTCGATCAAGATGGCCGACCCCAAGTTCTCCAGCCAGACCAAGGACAAGCTGGTGTCGTCCGAGGCACGGCCCGCGGTCGAGGAGATCGTGGCCAACGCGCTCGACGAGTACCTGCTCGAGAAACCGGTCGACGCGAAGACCATCTGCGGCAAGATCGTCGACGCGGCGCGCGCGCGCGAGGCCGCGCGCAAGGCGCGCGAGATGACGCGCCGCAAGGGGCTGCTCGACGGCGTCGGGCTGCCCGGCAAGCTGGCCGACTGCCAGGAGAAGGATCCGGCGCTCTCGGAGATCTTCATCGTCGAGGGCGATTCGGCGGGCGGCTCGGCCAAGCAGGGGCGCGATCGCAGGTTCCAGGCGATCCTGCCGCTGCGCGGCAAGGTGCTCAACGTCGAGAAGGCGCGCTTCGACAAGCTGATCTCGTCCGAGCAGATCGCCACGCTGATCACCGCGCTGGGCACCAACATCGGCCCGGACTACGACGTCGGCAAGCTGCGCTACCACCGCATCATCGTGATGACCGACGCCGACGTCGACGGCAGCCACATCCGCACGCTGCTGCTCACGTTCTTCTACCGGCAGATGCCCGATCTGGTCGAGCGCGGTCACGTCTACATCGCCCAGCCGCCGCTCTACAAGGTCAGGCACGGCAAGGACGAGCGCTACCTGAAGGACGACCACGAACTGAACCAGTACATGCTGCGTCACGCACTCGACGGCGCGGCGCTGCTGCCGGCGGCCGGCTCGGAGCCGATCCGTGGCGAGGCGCTCGGCGAACTCGCGCGCAAGTACCTGCTGGCCGAGGCCGTCATCGAGCGCCTGGCGCGCATCATCGATGCCGATGCGCTGCGCGCGATTCTCGATGGCTGCGTGATCGACCTCGCCAACGAGCAGGCGGCGATGGCCTCGGCCGTGCGCCTGGCGCAGGCGATGGTGAAGTACGCGCCGCCCACCAATGGCGGCGCTCCGTCGGTGCGCCCGCGCTTCGACGACAAGCACGAAAAGTGGCTGCTGGTCATCGAGCGCCGGCACCACGGCAACGTGAGGGCGAGCGCGATCGACGCCGAGTTCCCCGTCTCGGCCGACTATCGCGCGCTCACCGAGTGCGCGCAGACCGTCTCGGGCCTGATCGGCGCGGGCGCCGAGATCCGTCGCGGCGAGGGTGAAAAGCAGAAGGGCCAGCCGGTGGCCGACTTCCGCGCGGCAATGCGCTGGCTGCTCGCCGAGGCCGAGCGCGGCGTGGTGCGCCAGCGCTACAAGGGGCTGGGCGAGATGAACGCCGAGCAGCTGTGGGAGACCACGATGGACCCGGCGGCGCGCCGCCTGCTGAAGGTGCAGATCGAGGACGCGCTCGCCGCCGACCAGATCTTCGCCACGCTGATGGGTGACGAGGTCGAGCCGAGGAGGGCGTTCATCGAGCAGAACGCGCTGGTGGCACGCAACATCGACGTGTGACTGACGCCGGCTTGGTCGTACCTCGTCAGATCCTGCGGTACCAGTCGATGCGATTCGCGTCGCTTTCGACCACCACCTCGCCGCGCGCCCGCAGATGGTTCAGGTGCGCGATGCACTCGCCCGCGGCCATGCTGAGCAGGTGCGGATCGCCACGTACTTCGCGTGCGAAGAGGGCGCCGAACAGGTCGACGACGCGCTTCGGCTGTGCGAGCGACCTGCGCAGCCGGTCGAGCCCGCGCCGGTGCCCGTTGGCCAGCGCCTGCAGTCGCGCGTGCAGGCCGGCGAACGGTTCGTTGTGTGCCGGAAGCACCAGCACGTCGTCGGGCAGCGTTCGCCTGATCCGTTCGAGCGAATGCAGCCAGTCGCCCAGCGGATCGGCGTCGGGCTCGGTGGGGAACACCGAGACGTTCGACGAGATGCGCGGCAGCACCTGGTCGCCCGAGATCAGCAGCTTCAGTGCGGGGCTGTGCAGGCACGCGTGCTCGGGAGAGTGGCCGCGGCCGACGACGACGCTCCAGTCGTGCCCACCGATGCGCAGCGTTTCGCCGTCGACGATCCGGCGATAGCTGTCGGGCAGCCGATAGACGCCTTTGCCGAAAGCGCCGAAGCGCGCGCGGTACTGTTCGAGCGCTGCGTCGTCCCAGCCGGCGCGGCGGTAGAACTCGACGCCGTCCTCGGGCGCCTCGTGGCCGGTGTCGGCCACCAGTACCCGGCAGGTGAGATACTCGAGCCGCGTCATCCACAGCCGGGCATCGAACCTGCGCGTGAGCCATCCGGCCATGCCGACGTGGTCGGGGTGCATGTGGGTGACCAGCACGCGCCGGATCGGGCGTCCGCCCAGCGCGCCGCCCAGCAGTTGCTGCCAGGCCGCCGCCGTCGCTTCGCTGCGCACCCCGGTGTCGACGATCGTCCAGCCGTCGCCATCCTCGAGCGCGTACAGGTTGATGTGGTTCAGCGCGAACGGCAGCGGCATGCGGATCCACAGCACGCCGGACCGGATCTCGCGCGCGTTGCCGGTTTCGGGGACGCCTTCGAACGGGTAAGCGCAGGCTGGCGCGGGCCGCGCCGCCGCGTCATCGCGCCGGCCCGGCTCGCGGTCGTGCGCAGCCCCGGGTGCCTTCATGCGGACATGTTCTCACGGCTGGTGATCGCCGGCGCACGCGCGACGGGCGCGCCGCAGAACGCGAAGTCGACTTCCGGCTGGCGCCCGGCGATCAGGTCGGCCAATGCGCGGCCGCTGCCGCAGGCCTGCGTCCAGCCGAGCGTGCCGTGGCCGGTGTTCAGGAACAGGTTGGCGACGCGCGTGCCACCGACGTAGGGCAGGTTCGACGGCGTCGCGGGTCGCAGCCCGCTCCAGTACTCGACTCTCGATGTGTCACCGGCGCCCGGGAACAGCTGCTCGACGCGACGCAGGATCGCTGCGCAGCGGATGTGGTCGAGCGCGCGGCCGTGGCCGCCGAGCTCGGCGGTGCCGGCGATGCGCAGTCGCTCGCCGAGCCGCGAGAACACCAGCTTGTGTCGGTCGTCGGTCAGCGAAACCTGGTGGGCGAGCGACGCGTCGCGCACCGGCATCGTGAGCGAGTAGCCCTTGGCCGGATAGAGGTTCAGGCGCACGCCCAGCGGCGCCGCGAGCCGCGCGCTGTCGCAGCCCAGGGCAAGCACGTAGCGGTCGCCTTCGAGCCGGACATAGCGGCCTTCGGCGTCGATCGCCTCGACGTGCCCGATGCGCCCGCCGCTGCTTCGCAGCGCCGTGACCCGATGCCCCATCAGGAAGCGCACGCCGCGCGCGCGGCACATCGCTGCGAGCTCGCGCGTGAACCGGCAGGCGTCGCCCGATTCGTCGGCTTCGGTGTAGGTGGCGCCGACGAGCAGCGCTCGCGCCTGGCGCAGGGCCGGCTCGATCGCGACCGCCTCGTCGGCCGAAACGACGCGGCGCTCGCAACCGAGCTCGGTCATCAGCCGCGCCGGCTCGCGTGCCGCCTCGAGCTCGGCCGCATCGGTGTAGAGGTGCAGGATGCCCCGGGTGCGTTCGTCGTACGCGATGCCGGTCTCGCGGCGCAGCGCCTGCAGCGTCGCGCGGCTGTACAGGCCGAGCCGTACCAGTTGCGCGGTGTTGTGCCGTGCGCGCTCGCGCGTGCATTCGCGCAGGAACGCCAGGCCCCAGCGCCATTGCGCGGGATCGGGCTGCGGGCGCAGCAGCAGCGGCGCATCGCGCTGGCCCAGCCAGCGCAGGATCTTCAGCGGCGCGGCCGGGTTGGCCCAGGGCTCGGCGTGGCTCACCGATATCTGTCCGCCGTTGGCGAAGCTGGTCTCGGCGGCCGGCTCGGCCTGGCGGTCGACCACGCTGACCGCGAATCCGTGTCGGCTCAGGAACCAGGCGCTGGCGACGCCGATGACGCCGGCGCCGAGCACGACGACCTTCATGTGAGCGCCTGGACCGCCGCCTCGTAGCGCTCGGCGGCCTCCCTGCGGTTCTGCGCGGTCACGCCGAGATCGCGCAGCAGGCCGTTGTTCAGCCCGTAGATCCAGCCGTGCACCGACAGCGGCTGTCCGCGATCCCAGGCGTCGCGCACGATCGTCGACCGGCAGACGTTGTGTACCTGCTCGATCACGTTCAGTTCGCACAACCGGTCGACCTGGTGCGACTTCTGATACAACGGCCGGATGCGCGCCTCGTGCCGTTCGTAGACGTCCCTCACGTGACCGATCCAGTGGTCGGCGAGTCCGACCCGGTGGCCGCGCAGCGCGACCCGCACGCCACCGCAGCCGTAGTGTCCGACGACCATCACGTGCTCGACCTTCAGCACGTCGACCGCGAACTGCATCACCGACAGGCAGTTCAGGTCGGTGTGCACGACCACGTTGGCGACGTTGCGGTGCACGAACACCTCGCCTGGCGGCAACCCGATGATCTCGTTGGCCGGCACGCGGCTGTCCGAGCAGCCGATCCACAGATAGCGCGGCGACTGCTGCTGCGACAGACGCTCGAAGAATTGCGGGTCTTCGCGGCGGACGCGCTCGGACCAGGTCTCGTTGTTGTCGAACAACTGCTGCAGCACGCGCATGCCGGTATCCGGTGTGCCAGGGTCGCCGGGCCCAGTCGATCGGACGGCGCACGAACAATGATAGCGAAAGCGTCTGCAGCGCTGCGTGCGCCGCCGGAATCGGCCAGAATGGCACGCTGCCCCGGATCGTTTCTGCGCGACTGCACGCGCGCACTCTGACGCGGAGAATCGGGCGATGACTGCGCTGGTGCTCGGACTGTTCCTGTTCCTTGGCATGCACTCCGTGCGCATCGTCGCCGGCGGCTGGCGCGATACGCGCGTCGCGGCGATGGGCGAGGGCGCCTGGAAGGGGATCTATTCGCTGGTGTCGCTCGCCGGCCTCGTGCTGATCGTCTGGGGGTTCGGGCTCGCGCGCGTGAACCCGGTCGATCTCTGGCAAGCGCCGGCCTGGGGCCGCCATGCGGCGTCGCTGCTCACGCTGCTGTCCTTCGTGCTGATCGCGGCCGCCTACGTGCCGCGCAGCCGCATCCGCGCGCTGGCCGGGCATCCGATGGTCGCGGGCGTGAAGCTGTGGGCGTTCGCGCATCTGCTGTCCAACGGCCGGCTCGCCGACGTGGTGCTGTTCGGCGCGTTCCTCGCTTGGTCGGTCGTTGCCTACGCGGCGCTGCGGCGGCGTGACGGTGCCGCCGGAACGACGCGCGGCGCCGGCGCCCTCGGCAACGATCTCACCTCGGTCGTGGTCGGGGTGCTCGCCTGGTTCGTCTTCGCGCTGTACCTGCACGGTCCGCTGATCGGCGTTCAGCCGTTCGGCTGAACGCGCCGGCCACCGGGCCCTGCCGCACGCCGTTGCGTAATTCACCGCGGTCGGCGGCAGATTGCATTTTCCACTTGCCATCCGACCGGACATTCTTTGGCAAGCGCTTGTTTCGCAAGGGAGTCCCGGTGCTGGCACGTTGCCTGCTTGTTGCCCTGCGTCGAGTTGCGGAAAACGAAGGGGGGAGTCATGGGCTGGCTTGACCGGCTCCTCCGGAGGCGGCGCAGTCCACCGGTTTCCGTGCTGCGGATGGTCGACCTGCCGGGTCGGGGCCTCGTCGCGCTGGCGCGTTCGGTCGATTGCCTGGGCGAGATGTGCCCGCGCCCGCAACTGCTGACCGTGAAGGTCGTCGACGAGGTTGACGTGGGAGACGTGATCGAAGTGCTCACTGACAACGCGGCGGCCGCCGAGGGGTTCCCGGCGCTCGCGATGAAGCTCGACTGCGAGCATCTGGCGACCGTTCGCGAGACCGGGCACTGGCGCATCTACCTGCGCCGCAGCGCCTGAGCGTACGGGCGCGGCATGCGCATGCACTGGGAGGTTGCGTGGTGAACACGCAGACGCAGGCAGTTCACGATGTTCGTCGGGGCGCGAATCTCCGGGCGTCCAGCGTGGTGGCGCTGGTGGCGCTGTGCTCGGTGTGGGCGCTGTCGATCGACACGCGCTTCGTCTACCTGCTCGTCTACGCCTGGTTCGGCCTCGCCTACGGGGCGCTGCTGCAGTACGGGCGCTTCTGCATGGCGTCGGCGGTGCGCGACCTGTTCGCGGTGGGCGTGCCGCGGATGGCCGTCGGAATGATGATCGCCGTCGCACTGTATGCCACCGTGGCGGCGATCGTCACGCTGAGCGGATTCAGCACCTTTCATCCGAACGTGCTCGGCTGGCACGTGCTCGTCGGCGGCGCGATCTTCGGCTTCGGCATCGTCTTCACCGGCGGCTGCGCATCCGGGTCGCTCTACAAGGCCGGCGAAGGCAACATGAACGCGATGCTGGTGATCGTGGCGATCTCGTTTTCGCAGGCGATCGTGGTCAGCGCAAGCGGCTGGTGGGACGCGCTGGTGCCGTCCTCGTGGGTCGCGTCGGCCGCCGCCAAGGACATGCCGGCCGACCTGAGCGTGACCCGCGGCTGGTTCGACCTCTTCACTGCGGGCCACATCTGGGACCTGAAAGGCGCGACCACGGCCGACATGCTGGGCACGGGCGGCACGGTCGCGGGCATCGTGCTGGCCAACACGCTGCTGACCGCAATCCTTCCGGTGGCGGCGATCCTGGTCGCGCTCTACCTGCTCTATTACCGCAAGGGCTACATGCGGCGTGCGAAGAAAGCCGCGCCGTCGTTCGGCGACGAGTTGTCCGGCATCTGGTCGATGTTCACCTCGTCGAAGAACACGGCGATCGCCGGCATCGGGCTGGGCGTGCTCGCCGGGCTTCACATGTGGGTGACCGGCGCGCTGCGCAACCACTACGGCATCTTCAACTTCGGCGAATTGCTTGCGGCGATGGGCTACACCGATGGCCTGTCGATCCAGGAGACGGTGTTCGATCCCGGCTACTGGTACATCACCACGCAGGAGGCGCAGTGGGGCGGCTGGCTGCTGAACAAGCTCGGTCTGATGGGCACCGACAACATCTACTTCGGGCTCGACAACGGCTTGCCCAATCCGCTGCTGAACGCGCCCGGGTTCATGTCGATCGGCATCATCCTGGGCGCCGCGGCGATGGCGCTGGCGCGACGCGAGTTCAAGTGGAAGCTTCCGAACCTCGAGTCGGCGGTGTTCGCGCTGGTGGGCGGCACGCTGATGGGCATCGGCGCGCGCATCGGCATGGGCTGCAACATCGGGGCTTTCTTCGCCACGGTGACCAACGGCGACCCCAGCGGCTGGGTGTTCCTGCTCGGCATGGCCGCGGGCGCCTGGGCCGGCGTGAAGGCGTTCGCCTGGTGGATGGAGTGGAGCGCGGCGCGCAACGAGGCGTCGGTGCTCTGAGCCGCGCGGCCGCTGAACGACAGGGAGATCGGTATGGCAATGACTTTCGACCGGGTGGGCGACCACGAGTGGAAGCTGAACGTCTGCGGCTACGCCTGCCCGCACCCGCAGATGTACACGAAGAAGGCGCTGCAGAAGATGGCCAGCGGCGACGTGCTCACGGTGCTGTTCGACAACCCGTCGTCGGGCGAATCGATCATGGCCATGTGCGAAACCGACGGCGACGAGCTGTTCGACCGCCGCGAAGACGCTGGCTCGTTCGCGTGGAAGATCCGCAAGGCCTGAAGCGATGCGGCTCGGAATCGTGATCACCGACGTGGCCTTCGCCGCGCACGCGAGTGCGCTGCTCGATGCGGCGCGCGCGCGCGGTTGGGCGCCGCAGTGCTTTCTCACCGACACCGGGGTGAATCTGCTCGCCGACGCCGGCTTCCTGGAGCGCGCGCGCGCGCATCCGGAGACGGTCACGGTCTGCGAACACAGTGTCGAGCTCCATGCGCACGGGCGTTTCACGCGCGAGGCGCTCGCCGGACCGATCGTGTTCGGCGGCCAGTACCAGAACGCCCAGCTCGCGCACCTCTGCGATCAGGTGCTGGTCTTCTGAGAGGCGGGCATGAAGGAAGCGAAACGCATCCTGGTGGTGGCGCTCGGCAACAAGGCGGAGGCGCTGCGCATGGCCGCCGGTCTCACGCTGCTCGACGACCGCATCGAGGTGGCCGTCTGGGGCCCGTTGCCGGCCGGGCCGGCGATCGACGAGCAGCGCGAGGCCCTGGACTTCGCCGACGTGCCGATCGCCGGGCTGATGCCCGATGATGGGGTGGCCGGACTCGCCGCCCGGATCGTCGACAGCGACGTGGTGTATTGCGTATGAGCGCAACGAGGCGGGTCGTCCTGGTCAGGCCGGCGGGCGTGTCCGGCATCGATGGACTGGGTGCGGCATTGCGCGCGGCGGGTGCGGAGGTGCGCGAGCTCGAACTCGCGCGCGCGGGCGACCACGACGCGCTGCTCGACGCGCTCGAACAGGGATACATGCCGGTCGTGCTGAAGACGCCGGCGGGTGGCTGATCGATCTGCCCGGGGCGGACGACCGAAGGACGAACAACGAGGAGGGACTCCTGATGAGGACGCGAACGAAAACGACGCTGGGCAGTGCCGTCGCGCTGGGCCTTGTGCTGGGCCTGCAGGGATGCGGCAGCGGCGGCGAGGACAAGACCGCCGTGGCGACCAAGCTGGTGGTGAATTCGGCGGCGGCGATTGCGCAGGAGTCCGCCGACAGCTATGACGACAACGTCAACGGTGTGATCTCGGGCGCAACGCTCAAGCGCTGGATCGACGACTGGCCCGCGAATCGGCCGGCCGGCATCACCGGCAAGCTGGTGATCCTGCAGGTCACTGCGGGGCCGGCCGGCTTCGAGTATCTGAAGCCCAACGGCACCAACGTGTTCGCCTATCTCGAGGGCGGCTGGACCCAGGTCCGCAGCAACGGCGTCATCGAGACGATCCAGATGGTTCTCGACGGATCGGGCGTGGATGCGTTGCTGAAGAAATACAACATCGACCCGCGCAACGACATGATCGTCTGCGCCCAGGGCGCGGCGAGCGCGGCCAACGTGATGACGCAGGGTCGCTGCTGGTACACGCTGCGCTACTGGGGTGTCGACAAGGCCAACCTGGCGCTGCTCAACGGCAGCAACCAGTGGAACGGCACCGGCGGGGCGCTCGCCGGCTACTTCCAGGCGGCCGCGAGCGTGGCGCCGAACAGCGGCACGATTTCGGTGAAGCAGCTGCAGGTGGACAACACCCAGTTGCAGGCCACCTTCCAGGACATGCTGAAGGTGCTGCCGTCGAGCGACGTGAACCAGCGCACCGACGGCGTGTTCATCTGGGACGCGCGCGACGCCGGCCAGTTCAGCGCCGGCGAGTTCCTCGAGGGCGGCGACGTCACGGCCGGGAACTGCACGTCGCTCACCGCAGGCGTGCCGTACTGCGCGGCGAACGCGTCGTTCAACTACATGTCGAAGTTCCAGAACAACGGCGCGCGTCAGGGTCACCCCTGGGGCGCGGTGCAGTTGAACTACATCAATCTGCTGGACAGCACCAAGGGGTTCAGCTGGAAGCCGAAGGCGGCGCTGAAGGCCTACCTCAATGGCGACACCGACGCGAGCGGCTTCGGGTTCACGGATGGCAGCTACCGGCTCGTCGGCACGGGTAACGCGTACCAGCCCGGTGATACGATCTACGGCTACTGCGAAACCACCTTCCGCGCGATGATCACCGGCGTGGCCACCGCCGTAGTGCTCGGCCTGCCGACGCGCTTCTACGACGGCGCGATGGTCGAGTGGCACTCGCTGTCGCACATCAAGGATCGCAACGGCAGCTACCTGCTGCCCGCCGACTCGCCATGGCGCACCGATGTCCGGTCGTTCTTCCGCGAGGCCAGCAGCAGCGCGCTGGTGGCGCCGCGCACCGTTGTCGATGCGTATGCCCGCTCGGCCGATGCGATCGTGCGCGCCGATTCCGCCTACAAGACCGGCGAGTCGCCGCTCGCCGGGCGTCCGGGCGGGGCGGGCGGGCCGCCGAATCCCTGCGGCGGCTGACGCGCGCCGTCGGCGCGCGGTGAGGCGCAGCCGACTCGTGCCGAGGCGCAGCCGGCCTGTGTCGAAGCGCCGCGGGGGGCGCGCGCGGCGTGCGGCGCTCCCGCTGCTGTGGCTGGCCGCAGCGCTGCTGTCGGCCGGCTGTGGCCAGCGCGGGACGCCACCGCCGGTCGACGTCTTTCTCGCCCGGCACTGGGCCGAACCCCTGCCCCCGCAGGGGCCGCCACCGGCCGGTTTCTCGACGCTCGAGGCGTCGCTGTCGCCGCAGGCGTGCGGACAGTGCCACGCGCCGCAGTACGAGGCGTGGCGCACCAGCCTGCACAGCCGCACGGTCGGACCGGGCCTGCTGTGGCAACTCGCGCTGATGGACCAGGCGCAGGCGAATGGTTGCTTTCGCTGCCACGCGCCGCTGGCCGAACAGAAGGCGCTGCTGGCGATCGAGCACGGCTGGCAGGGCGCGCCGCCGCTGCCGCCGCCGGGTTACGTCGATCCGCAACTCGGGCACCAGGGCCTCGTCTGCGCCGCCTGCCACGTGCGCGAACACCGTCGCTTCGGCCCGCCGGCCGGGCCGGGCGCCGACAGCGGCGTTGCGCACGGCGGCTTCACCGCGTCGCCGGCGTTCCAGGACAGTCGCTTCTGTGCGCACTGTCACCAGTTCCCGCCGAATGGCCCGAGCGTTGCGGGCAAGCTGTTCGAAGACACCTGGAACCAGTGGGCCGCGAGCCCGATGGCGCCGGGTCGCAGCTGTCAGTCGTGCCACATGCCCGATCGGCAGCATCTGTGGCGTGGGATCCACGATCCCGACACCACGCGCAGCGCACTCGATCTCGGCGTGCAGGTGGCCGCGCTCGGCGGCGGACGCTACGAGGCACGGGCCCGCGTGCGCAACGTCGGGGCCGGGCACCACTTTCCAACCTACATGGTGCCGAAGATCGAGCTCGACTTCGTGCGTCGCGATGCCGACGGTGCGACGCAGGCGCTCGGGCGCCATGTGATCGGGTGGAGTGTCGATACGCAGCTGACACGCGAGATCGCGGACACGCGAATCTCCGCCGGCGCGTCGCGCGACTTCACGGTGCCCTTCGCGGCGCCGCGCAGCGGCGGCTGGAAGGTCGAGCTCGTGGTGCGCGTGAAGCCTGGCGAGCACTACGAACGGATGTATCGCGAGTATCTCGCGCGTGCAGCCGAACTGCCGCCGCAGGCCGTCTCACAGTTGCGCCGCGCGCTCGCCGAGGTGCTGGCGGCCGAGTACGAACTGATGCGCGTCGCCGCAACGCCGCCGATTGCAAATTGAAACATTGCTCCGTTCAACGCACGCGCTGCAATCCGGCCGGCACTCACCAGCGGCGGTAAGCCCTTGATCCGGCGATGGATCGGCGCTGGCACGTTGTGTGCGTTCCTTTCGCAGCGGTACGGTGCTTCGTGCATCGCTGAATCATGACTTCGATTCGAGTTTCGTTTGCGCTCGCGTGGCTGCTGGCCGCCACGACTGTCCAGGCAGCGGATGCCGATCCGCCCCGCCTGAAGTACCGCTCGCGTGGACCGGTCTGCGCCTGCGAATCGGGCATGGGCGAGAACGAGATCCGCAGGGCATGGGAGGCGCGGTTCGGACCCGAGTCCGGGCGGCCGGCGGCGGATCGACCGGCCCCGGATGGCAAGTCCGCCGCGACGGGATCGGGCCCCGCGCGACAGGTCCAACAAAGGGAGGGAGGGACGAAATGAGACACGGGCACGGTGGAACCGGCTGGAGACGGTGGCTCTGGCGCGGCGGGCTGTTGACCGCGCTGGCACTCGGCGTGGCGCTGATGGCTGGCGTGGGCACGAGCGTTCACGACGACGCCGACACGCGCGCTGGCGCCGGCTGGGGCGCCGAGGCCGTGTCGGCGCTGGCCGAGGGTGCTTCGCGGGTGTCGCCGATTCCGCTGGCCAATGCCTGCGGCCTGGGCGCATCGAGCTGCTTCAAGTGCCACAACGGTACGCGCGCGAAAGCCGCCGACATGGATCCGAAGAAATCGCCCTGGCACGCGCAGCACGCCAAGGTGAACAACTCGTGCGCCGGTTGCCACAAGGGCAATCCGCGCATCATGAAGGAAGACATCGCGCACTCGAAGATGGTCGCCAGGCCGCGCGACGACACGGCCGGCTCCTGTGCCGGCTGTCATGCCAGCGACTTGTCGAAGGTCCAGGGCGCCTACGCCGCAACCGCCGGAGCGAAATGAGATGAAGAAATCCTCCAGGATGTCCGCCCGCGGCGCGTGTTGCGCCGCACTCGTTGCCGGCGCGCTGCCGCTGTCGGCCCTCGCCGGCCCGACGATCCAGTTCGGCGACCAGGGTTCGCTCACGCTCACCTATGCGCTGCAGGGCTGGATGCAGCATCGCAGCTTCGCCTCCGACACGCACTCGGGTTCGGCGACCGACGCGTTCCTGCGCCGCAACCGGCTCACCTTCTCGGGTCAGTACAACGACTACGTCGGGTTCTACGCGCAGTTCGAGGCCGGCAACGACAGCCGCTTCGGCCAGGACAACCGCAGCGTCTACTACCGCGACGCCTACGTGACGCTCGACTATCGCGACGACCTGCGCTTCATCGTCGGCCGCTTCAAGAACACCTTCTCGCGCGAGAACCTCGAGGCCTGCCTCGAGCCGCTGACGATGGACCGCGCCGAAGTGCTGTCGTATACGCCTTACGCCGGCAGCCGCGACACCGGTCTCGCGATCTGGGGCAACCTGCTCGATGCGCGACTGCAGTACCGCTTCATGGTGGCCGACGGGCGCGAGGGGATGTACGTCGCAAAGGACAGCCCGCGCGTGACCGCACGCGTTCACTACAGTTTCTGGGACCCTGAATCGAACTACGGCTACCTCGGCACCTACCTCGGCACCGCCAAGGTGCTGACGATCGGCGCCGCGTACGACACGCAGGCGAACGTCGCCTACGGCGACTGGCCGCTGCGTCGCGACATCAAGGACTACAAGGCCTGGACGGTCGACGCGTTCATGGAGTACCCGACGCGCAGCGGCGTGTACACGCTGTCGGGTGCGGCGTTCAAGTACGACACCGGCGGGGCGTACAACCAGGCGCCGGATCCCGAGTTGCCGGTCAACAGCGACCTGAAGGGCTTCTACGTCAAGGGCGGTTACATGCTGCCCGGAAAGGTCGGTGCCGGTCGCCTGCAGTTCTTCGCCCGCCACGAAAGCTCCGACTACGGCGTCAAGGTCGGCAACGCCGAGTACTACGATCAGAAGTGGAACAGCATCGGCGCCAACTGGTACCTCGACGGGCAGAAACTGAAAGTGAGCCTCGAGTACGCGAAGGTGAAGTTCGACACCCCCGATCCCTCGAATCGTTCGCTGCGCGACTATAATCAGTTCACCTTGGGGTTGCAGTTCATCTTCTGATCCTGCCCGGGGCGCACGTCGCCCCTGTCGCCGGCCGGGATCGAGTCGCGGGGTGTCGAAATGGCATCGGTGCCGATCGCGGGTGCTTCCGGTGGGACGGCGCCTGCCTTGTTCGCGGTTCGGGGCCGGTGGAAGCCGTTCGGTTGGGCCGCGCTCGCCGCGCTCGCGTACGCGATCGCGGGGGGCGCCCTCTGGCACGATGACCACGCGGCCTGGGCGCTGGGCGTGGCGCTGGCCGCGGTGCTGGCGTGGCTGCTGGCGCGCGCGGCCGCCGAACTGTCGGCGGTCAGGGACCTGGGGCGCGGCATTCGCCTCGCGGCCGAAGGTCGGTTCGAGCCCTTGCCGATCGAACCTCACGCCGGCACCCTCGCCGGCCGGCTGATTCCCGAGTACAACACGACGGTCACGCGGGTCGGGCTCACGTTCCAGAGCGTGGTCGAGTGCCAGGGGCGCTTTCTCGACGAACGCAACCGGATCAACACGATCCTGCAGAGCCTGCCGGTCGGGCTGCTGAGCATCGGCGACGACCTGCGCGTGAGCGTCGCCAACCGCCAGGCCGACACGTTGTTCGGCGTCGAGACGGGGCAACTGCTCGAGAAGAACCTGTTCGACCTGCTCGATCTGCCGGAGCGCGACCGGGCGGTGCTGCGCGACGCGTTCCTCTACAAGTACGTGGTGCGCAACCACGAGGTCGGGCTCAGGCTGGGCGGCAAGACGCGCTACATCGCACTGAACCTCGCGTTCTACAGCGACGAGGAAAACGACATGGGCAGCGTGCTGACGCTGCAGGACATCACCGAACACCGGGCGTTGATGGAAACCGTGGCGATGCGCGAAAAGCTGGTCGCGATGGGCCAGCTGGCCGCCGGCGTGGCGCACGAGCTCAACACGCCGCTGGGCAACGTGCTCGGCTACGCGCAGCTGCTCGAGCGCGGCGCCGAAGGCCAGCCGAAGCTGGCCGACTACGCGCGCATCATTGCCGAGGAGACCCGGCGCTGCTCGCGGGTGGTGCACGAGCTGCTCGGCTACGCGCGCAAGGACGATTGCAGCGACGAAACCTGCGACGTCAACCAGATGGTGCGCGAGCTGGTGGAAACCTTCGTCGATTGTCGCCTCAAGCGCTACCGCATCGATGCGCGCATGGAACTTGCACCCGGCGAGCTGATCGCCGAGGGTGCGTGCGGGCAACTCGACATCGTCCTCACCAACCTGATCGTCAACGCGATCCACGCGCTCGACAAGGTGCCGGATCCGTGCATCGTGGTGCGCACCTGGAGCGAGGGGCGGCAGGTGTGCGTCAGCGTCTCCGATAACGGGCCCGGCGTGCCCACCGAGTTGCGCAGCCGCCTGTTCGATCCGTTCTTCACGACGAAGACGGTCGGGCAGGGCACGGGCCTGGGTCTGCCGATCTCCAATGCGATCGTCACGCGGCGCGGCGGCTTCATCGCGTACGACGGCGACTACGCAGGCGGCGCGCGTTTCGTCGTCACGCTGCCCGCGGTCGACCTCGGTCGCGCCGGCGCATGATCGGGCAGGGCGCAACGTCGGAGGTGCCGGCTGCACCGCCGAAAATCCTCGTGGCCGAGGACGACCGGCGCATGCGTGAACTGATCGTCACCGTGCTGGGCGAGATCGATCCGGAGGTCGAGGTCGTCACGGCCGCCGACGCGCACGAGGCGATGGATCTCTACGAGGCCGCGCACGCGGCGGTCGTGCTGACCGACCTGCGCATGCCGGGTGCCGACGGCCTGGACCTGCTGAAATTCGTCCGGCAACGCGACCCGCAGACACAGGTGGTGCTGGTCACCGGCCACGGCACCGTCGAGTCGGCGGTCGCCGCGCTCAAGCACGGCGCCTACGACTACGTGGAAAAGCCGTTCGACACGGTGAAGCTGCGCTGCGTCGTGGAGAACGCGCTGCGCCACTATCTGCTGGCCACCGAGAACGAGCGCCTGCGCCAGCAGCAGCGCACGTTCGAGCAGGGCGGCGAGATCATCGGCGCCTCGCAGGCCCGCGAGCGCGTCGAGCGGCTGATCGTCGCCGCCGCTGCCTACGATTCGAGCGTGCTGGTGAGCGGGCCGAGCGGCAGCGGCAAGGAACTCGTGGCGCGCCAGATCCACCTGCGCAGCGCGCGCAGCGCCCGACCCTTCGTGGTCATCAATTGCGCGGCGATTCCCGAGATGCTGGTCGAGAGCGAGCTCTTCGGCTATCGCAAGGGTGCCTTCACCGGGGCCGAGCGCAACAAGATCGGCCTGTTCGAGGCCGCCGACGGCGGCACGCTGTTCCTCGACGAGGTCAACAACGCGTCGATGGCGCTGCAGGCGAAGCTGTTGCGGGTCGCCCAGGACGGCGTGTTCTATCCGGTCGGCGCCACCGAACCCGTGGCCGTCGACGTGCGCCTGATCGCCGCCACCAATCAGCCGATCGCCGAGCTGGTCGAGAACGGCCGCTTCCGCGAGGACCTCTTCTACCGGCTTTCGGTGATCGAGATCCCGATTCCGCCGCTGCGCGAGCGCCGCGAGGACATTCCGCTGCTGGCGTACTACTTCCTGAACAAGCACTCGGTGCGCCTGGGCAAGCACGTCACCGGCTTCAGGACCGCGGTGCTGGGCGCGCTGATGCGCTACGACTGGCCGGGTAACGTGCGCGAGCTGGAGAACGTGGTGCAGCGCATGATCATCCTGAGCGAGTCCGACCCGATCGGGTCGGAGGTCGTGCCGCCGCGGCTCTCCGAGGGCAGCGGCGCGCAGGCGCGTGCGCTCGACCTGCTCTCGCCGCGCAGCCTCGACGAGATGGAGGCCTACTTCATCGCCAAGACCTTGCGCGAGACCAAGGGCGACCGCGGCCTGGCCGCCGAGATCCTCGGCATCGACAAGTCGACGCTGTGGCGCAAGGTCAAGCGCTACGGCATCGAGGAGTAGGGGTCGCGCGCAGGCGCTGCAGTTGCTTCGCGGAAGGCGCCGTCAGTCGAGCACCGCCGGCAGCCGCCGGGTGAGCGCCTGGCGCGTGGCCGGGGCGCCGCCCAGAAGCGCGAAGCCGAGCAGGCCACCTTGTGCATCGACGAACGTGGCCGCCAGGCTGCCGTCGGCGCCTTCCTCGAAGTGCCAGTTGCCCTGGGCCCAGGTGGCCGGCGGCGAGACGGCGAGCGGCGCGGCCGGCGTCTTCACCACCACCGGCATCGCCGGATAGCGCACGTCGGTGGGCTGGCCGGCCAGCGTCTTCGCCAGCGCGCGCGCCGCGTTCATCAGCGGCATCACGAACGGCAACACCTGCCCTTCCACTTCGGCGCAGTCGCCGAGCGCGAAGACGCCGGGCGCGCTCGTGCGCAGTTGCCGGTCGACGACGATGCCGCGGTTCACCGTGAGGCCCGTGGCCTGTGCGAGTTGGGTGCGCGGACGCAGGCCGATCGCCGAGAGCACCGCGTCGGTGTCGATCGCCTCGCCACCGGCGAGTTGCACGCGCAGGCGCGTGCCGGCGCGCTCCACGGCAGCCGCGGTCGTGCCCAGGCGCAGGTTCACGCCGGCCGCGCCCAGCTTCGCGGCCATCGCGCGGCCGACGCGCTCGGGCACCAGGCGCCCGAGCGGCCACGGCGCCGGATCGATCACGTCGACCCGGCGACCGCTGGCCAGCAGGTCGTTGGCGAACTCGCAGCCGATCAGGCCGGCGCCGAGGATCGTGACGTGCGTGGCGTGCTCGATTGCCGCGAGGAAGCGAGCGTAATCGGCGAGGTCGTTGACCTGCATCACCGCGTCGGCCGCGTCGCCGGCGAGCGGCACGCGGATCGGGTCGGCGCCGAGCGCGAGCACGAGTTGCGAGTATTCGAGCCGCTCGCCGTTGGCCAGCGTGACGCTGCGCGCCCCGGTGTCGATCGCTGTGACTTCGCGATGCGCGCGCACCGTTGCGTTGAACTGGGCGGCTGCGCCGGCCGCGTCGGCGCTGGCGAGCGCGGCGGCACTGCGCCCGCCCGCCAGCGCGTTCGACAGCATCGGCTTCGAATACACCGCGCCGTCGTCACGCGTGACGACGGTGAGCGGCGTCGCGGCGTCGAGCTTGCGAAACTCGCGGGCCACCGTGTAGCCCGCCAGCCCGCTGCCGAGGATCACGATCGGTGCCATCGGTGCCCGTGCCGCTCAGGCCGTGATCTCGATCATCTCGAAGTCGGCCTTGGCCACGCCGCAGTCGGGGCACTCCCAGTCGGCCGGGACGTCCTCCCAGCGGGTGCCGGCGGGGATGCCGTCCTCGGGCAGGCCTTTCGCTTCGTCGTAGATGTAACCGCAAACGATGCACTGGTATTGCTTCATGTCCGCTTCTCCGTTTCTTCGGGGTGGGTCTGGATCGTCGTTGTCGTCATGGGCTGGCCGTCGCCGGAGATTGTCCGGGCTTTACGCGGCGCTCTTCGCCCTGGCATTGACGCGCGCGAGGACTTCCTTGTACGCGTTGGCGTGCCGCTCCTCGACTTTCGTCAGCGCGGCGAAGCGCTTCGCGGCCTTCTCCAGTACGGCGCGGAACGCCTCGGCGTGCACCTTCGACTCGGCGATCTGCTCGTCGAATTCGGCCACGGCCGCCTGGTTGCCCTCTTCCACCGCAAGGTGGCGGAACTTCGGGTACATCTCGGTGTACTCGTAGGTCTCGCCCTCGATCGCCAGCTCGAGCGCGCGCGCCGGGGTCAGCTTGTCCTTCGGGTACAGCAGGTCGAGGTGACCGAACGCGTGCTGCACTTCCTGGTCGGCGGTGGCCTCGAAGTGGCGCGCGGTCTCTTCGTCGCCGGCGGCGCGGGCCACTCGGGCGAAGTAGCGGTACTTGATGTGCGCCATCGACTCGCCGGCGAAGGCGGCTTCGAGGTTCTGGAGGGTGATCGACTTCTTGTCCATGTCGCAGCTCCTGGTTGCGGTTGACGATGGACGCAGTCTGCCCGTGCAGATAGAATCGGTCCAACGAATTAAAATCATCATGATGACAGAAAAAACCGATAAACGCGCACCCTCCAGGCGTGCCCCCTCCGGGCGTGCCCTCTTCGTGCCGGCCGGCGCGCTGCCGTCGTTGCGTCAGTTGTCGTACCTCGTCGCCGTCGCCGAGCGCCTGAACTTCACGCAGGCTGCGCAGGACTGCTTCGTCACGCAGTCGACGCTGTCGTCGGGCCTGAAGGAACTCGAGCGCACGCTGGGTGCGGCGCTGGTCGAGCGCGACCGCCGGCACGTGCTGCTCACGCCGCTTGGCCGCAAGGTGGTCGAGCGCAGCCGCGAACTGCTCGGCGCGGCGCGCGACCTGGTCGCGATCGTGCGTGCGGCGGCCGCGCCGATGACCGGCATGATCCGGCTGGGCGCGATCCCGACGATTGCCCCGTTCATGCTGCCGCAACTGGTACGCGGGGCGCGCGCCAGGCACCCCGAACTCAAGCTCGCGCTGCGCGAAGATCGTACCGCCACGCTGCTCGAGCGGCTGCGCGCCGCCGAACTGGACTTCGCGCTGATTGCGCTGCCCTACGACACCACGGGCCTGCTGGTGCGCGAACTGTTCGTCGAGGAGTTGTGGCTGATCGCGCGCATGCCCGAGAAGCCGCGCGAGCCGCGTCGCCTGAAGATCAGCAGCCTCGACACCGAGCGGCTGCTGCTGCTCGAGGAAGGCCATTGCCTGCGCGAGCACACGCTCGAGGCCTGCGGCCTGGCCGAGCGCGCCAACGCCTCGGGCATCGAGGCCACCAGCCTGGTGACACTGGTGCAGATGGTCGAGTCGGGCCTGGGCGAGGCGCTGTTGCCGCAGATGGCGATCGATTCCGGGTTCCTCGCGCGTGCCGCGGTGCTGCCGCAGCGCTTCGCACCCCCGGTGCCCAGGCGCACCATCGCGCTGGTGGCGCGCCAGAGCACCACGCGGATGGCCGAGTTCGAACTGCTCGCGGCGCTGTCGGTCTGAACGACCTGGCCGGGCGGCGCAGGCCTGCGTCACGCCGCGTGCATCGCGTAAGATCGCAGCGCCATGTCGCTCGAATCCCCGATCCGGCCGCCGACGCGGTGGCACACCGTGCTGCGCGATGCGGGCACGGTCTATTCGGTCAACGGCGTGATCGGCTTCATCTTCGCCGCCACCGGTCCGGTGGCCGTGATCCTCGCGGTGGGCACGCGCGGCGGGTTGTCCGAATCCGACCTCGCCTCGTGGGTCTTTGGTTCGTTCTTCCTCAACGGCCTGGTCACGCTGCTGTTCTGCTGGCTGTACCGGCAACCGCTGGCGTTCTTCTGGACGATTCCCGGCACGGTGCTGGTGGGCCCCGCGCTCGGGCACCTGAGCTTCCCGCAGGTGATCGGCGCATTCGTCGCCACCGGCGTGCTGATGCTGCTGCTCGGGTTGAGCGGCTGGGTGCGCCGCGCCATGGCCATGGTGCCGATGCCGATCGTGATGGGCATGGTGGCGGGCGTGTTCCTGCGCTTCGGGCTCGACCTGGTGCGCGCGCTGCACGAGGATGCCGCGATCGCCGTGCCGATGGTGCTCGCATTCCTGCTGCTCAACGCCTGGCACGCGGCGGGGCGCCGGCTGCCGCCGCTGCTCGGCGCATTGCTGGTGGGCGCCATCGCAGTCGCACTGTCGGGGCGCTTCACCCCCGAAATGTCGGCCGCCGCGGTGCTCGCGCGCCCCAACCTCTACATGCCGCAGTGGTCGCTGCAGGCGATGATCGAACTGGTGCTGCCGCTGGCCATCACGGTGCTGGTGGTGCAGAACGGGCAGGGAGTCGCGGTGCTCAAGGCGGTGGGCCACGAGGCGCCGATCAACGCGGTGACGCTCGCCTGCGGCATCGCCTCGATGGTCACCGCCTTCGTCGGCACCGTCTCGACCTGTCTCACCGGACCCACCAACGCGATCATCGCCGCCTCCGGCGAGCGCGAGCGGCACTACACCGGCGGCCTGGTCGTGGGCGCACTGGCGCTGGCTTTCGGCCTGCTCTCGCCGCTCTTCACCCGACTGATGCTCGCGACGCCACCGGCGTTCATCGCGACGCTGGCGGGCCTGGCGATGCTGCGCGTGCTGCAGACCGCCTTCGTCACTTCGTTCGGCGGGCGCTTCACGCTGGGCGCGCTGGTGACCTTCCTGGTCACGGTGGCCGACATCACGATCCTGAACATCGGCGCGGCCTTCTGGGGGCTGGTGGCCGGCTGCGTGGTGTCGTGGCTGCTGGAAAGGCCGGATTTCGGGACGCTGGGCAAGGGGTAGCCGGGCGCGCCGGTGGCTGGCCGGCCTACACTCCATGCGTCCACTGCCGACGACCAGCGCCCCTTTCCGGAGAACCGATGCCCGGGCCCGACCACGCCGGTCGCGTCGATCGCGACGACTTCGACGACCTCGAAGTCGCGCCGCCCGACGATGGCCCGATCGACTACATCCGGCGCACGCGCGACTGGTACCTCGCGCTCGGCTACGACAACCCCTACGTCTACGCGCATTACCTCGACGTGCCGTTCCAGCCGCTGCGCAAGCCGCTGGCGCACAGCCGCGTGACGATCGTGACGACCGCCGCGCCCTTCCAGCCCGACAAGGGACCGCAGGGCAACGGCGCGCCGTACAACGCGGCGGCGAAGTTCTATCGGGTCTATTCGGGCGACACTTCGCGCGACCACGACCTGCGCATCGCGCACGTCGGCATCGACCGCAGGCATGCCGACATGGACGACCCGGGCGCGTGGTTCCCGCTGCCGGCGCTGCGCGATGCGGTGCGCGCCGGGCGCGTCGGCGAACTGGCAGCGCGCTTTCACGGTGCGCCCACGAACCGGAGCCAGCGCCATACGATCGAAGTCGATGCGCCGGAGATCCTCGCGCGCTGCCGCGAGGACCGCGTCGACGCCGCGATCCTCGTGCCGAACTGCCCGGTGTGCCACCAGACGCTGTCGCTGGTGGCGCGGCACCTCGAGCGCAACGGCATCGCCACCGTCGTGATGGGCGCCGCGAAGGACATCGTCGAGCACTGCGGCGTGCCGCGCTTCCTGTTCAGCGACTTCCCGCTCGGCAACGCCGCCGGCCGGCCGCGCGACCCCGAGTCGCAGGCGGCGACGCTCGAGCTCGCGCTGAAGCTGCTCGAATCGGCGCCGGGGCCGCGCACGACGATGCAGTCGCCGCTGCGCTGGAGCGCCGACGGAAGCTGGAAGCGCGACTACCGCAACCTCGAAGGGCTGACCGCCGCCGACCTCGCCAGGCTGCGCGCCGAGAACGACCGCGACAAGGTGGTCGCGCAGGCGCAGCGCGATGCGGCGCTGGGGGCGGAGCCGGCCGACGGTGCCGCCGCGGCCGGCGCAACCCGCGCGGCCAGCGCAAAGACCGTGGAGCGCGCACGATGAACGCCCGCGAATCGCTGCCGCTGGCCGGCGTGCGCGTGGTCGAGTTCTGCCAGGTCGCCGCCGGCCCGTTCTGCGGGATGCTGCTGGCCGACTTCGGCGCCGAGGTGATCAAGGTCGAGCCGCGCGAGGGCGACGGGCTGCGCCAGTGGCCGCCGATCCGCAACGGCTTCTCCGAGAATTTCGCGTCGCTCAATCGCGGCAAGCGCTCACTGGTGCTCGACCTGAAGGACCCCGCCGATCGCGACGTGGCGCGCGCCCTGGTGCTCGACGCCGACGTGCTGGTCGAGAACAACCGGCCGGGCGTGATGCAGCGGCTGGGCCTGGGCTGGGACTGGTTCGGCCCGCGCAAGCCGGGTCTCGTCTACTGCTCGATCTCGGCCTACGGCCAGAGCGGCCCGCGCGCCGCCGAGGGCGGCTTCGACCTGACCATCCAGGCCGCCGCCGGCGTGATGAGCGTGACCGGCGAGCCCGACGGCGCGCCGGTGAAGTGCGGCGTGCCGCTGGCCGACTTCACCGCGGGCCTGTACGGCGCGTTCTCGATCGCATCGATGATCGCGCGCGTGCGCGCCGGCGGCCTCGGCGGCCAGCTCGACGTGCCGATGTTCGCGACCACGCTGGCGATCGCCGCGCTGCAGACCAGCGAATACTTCGGCACCGGGCGCAACCCGCGCAAGCTGGGCTCCGCGCACCCGCGCAACGCGCCCTACCAGGCCTACCGCGCGCGCGACGGCTGGTTCGCGATCGCCGCCGGCAATGACCGGCTGTGGCGCGCAGTGTGCGAAGTGGTCGCGATGCCCGAGCTGCTCGCCGACGAGCGCTTCGCGTCGACGACGCTGCGCGCCGCGCACCAGGCCGAATTGAAGGACCTGCTCGAGGCGCGCTTCGCCGACGCCGACGCGGCCGACTGGCTCGCGCGCTTCGCCAAGGCCGGCGTGCCGGGCGCGCCGATCAACGGCTATGCTGAGGCGCTGGCCGACCCGCAGGCGCTGCACCTCGGCCTGGTGCAGCCGATGACGATGCCCGGCGGCACCGACACGCGCACCGTCGTCTGCCCGGTGCGCATCGACGGCGCCGCAGTGCCGGTGGACACGCGCGCGCCGGCGCTCGGCGAGCACGATCGCGAGTTGCGCGAGCGGGCGCGCGAAGTCGCAGGGCCCATCGGGCGCCGAGACGGCGACGGGGAGACCGGCACGAAGGAGGGCGCACCATGAGCACGACCGACCCCGTCGCCGATCCGATCGCGCCGCTGCGCGACTTCGTCGTCGCGATGACGCGGCTCGTCGAACGCAGTGCCGACGAGGCGACGCTGCTCGCCGAAGGCCGCCGGCTGCTCGCGCAACTGGTCGCACGCGACGACTGGCTGCCCGATCCGTTCACCCGCCCCGATCCGCAGTTCTACCGACAGTTCCTGCTGCACGCCGACCCGCTCGAACGCTTCGCGGTGGTGAGCTTCGTCTGGGGGCCGGGCCAGCACACGCCGATCCACGACCACACGGTCTGGGGACTGATCGGCATGCTGCGCGGCGCCGAGCGCTGCCAGCGCTACCGGCGCGCCGACGACGGCCGCCTCGTGCCGCACGGCGGCGAGGAGATCCTGCACCCTGGCGAAGTCGACGCGGTGTCGCCGACGATCGGCGACGTGCACGTCGTGGCCAACGCGCTGCCCGACCAGCCGTCGATCAGCATCCACGTCTACGGCGGCAACATCGGGGCGGTGTGTCGGCACGTGTTCGATGCGCAGACCGGGGAGGTGAAGGACTTCGTGTCCGGCTATTCGTCGGAGATGGTGCCGAACCTGTGGGATCGGTCGGGGGTGGTGCGGGCGGGGATCGGGGGCGGCTGAGAAGGGCTTGAACGGACTCGGGCAGGGGCACGGGCAGGGGCCCGCGCCTCGGCAGCGTGCGGCGTCGCGCCGAGCCCCAGCCCATCGAGCGGACTGGGCGTGCCCGCCGCACCGGACTTCAGCACGTGCGTGTAGACCATCGTCGTGCTGACGTCGCTATGCCCGAGCAGCTCCTGCACCCGCCGGATATCGACGCCGGACTCCAGCAGATGCGTCGCAAACGAGTGGCGAAGCGTATGCGCGGTCACCCGCTTGCCGATCTGCGCGGCGCTGGCGGCGCGCGCGATGGCGCGGCCGATCGTCTCCGGATACACGTGGTGACGACGGCGAATCCGGCTGCGTGGATCCGTCGACAGTGCGGCGGCCGGCCACACCCAGAACCAGTTCCAGGACTCGGGCGCCCGCGGATACTTGACGGCGAGTGCGTCGGGCAGTTCCACGCCGGACACTCCCGCGACCCGATCGCGCTCCCAGAGCTTGCGGGCATCGGCGAGTTGCCGCTTCAACGGCTCGCGCAATGCTTCCGGAAGCATCACCACCCGATCCTTGGCGCCCTTTCCCTCGCGAACGACGATCACCGCTCGGTCGAAGTCGACATCCTTGGTCCGCAGCCGCAGGCATTCGAGCAGGCGCATGCCCGTCCCATACAGGGTACGTGCGATCACGCCATGGGCGCCATCGATCGCGGCCAAGAGACGCGCGACCTCCTCGCGCGACAGCACCGTGGGCACACGTACCCTGGACTTCGGGCGGCCCAAGTCCTGCATCCAGGGCAGCTCCTCGCCCAGAACCTCCCGATAGAGGAATAGCAGCGCGCACAAGGCCTGTTTGTGAGTCGAGACCGAAACGTGCCGTTCGTTGGCCAGGTGGGCGAGAAATCGCTCGACCTCGAGCTGCCCGAGGTCGCGCGGGTGGCGCATGCCGTGATACCGGACGAAGGCCCGCGCCCAGTAGACATACGCCTGCTCGGTGCGCAGGCTGTAGTGCAGGTAGCGGATGCGCTCGCGCAGACGGGCGAGCAGTCCGGGAGATCCCGGACCGCTGCCGGATCGAGGCGAGGATTCCGGTGGTTGACAGCAGACAACGGGGCGCATGGCGCCTATATATCTACACAGCATCCGGACTTCGCGCATCGTCCGGCGGTGCTGCTGGTCACATGCCGAAGAACTATGCAAAATGGATTAACACCGGGGTGGCGTGCGTCCTTTGCCGGCCGGTTATTTGCCGCTTCGAAATGCGAAGGCACCCGGCGCCGCGATTGGCGCGGGCCGCACGGGGGTGGGTGCCCGGGTTATCCGGTGGGGCTCTGGATTATTACGGCCTGCGAACGAAGGGCGCGGGATCGAAGGGCGCCAGTAGCGCGAAAGAGCCGAGATTGACCGGACGTTACGTCTGATGCGGAGATGTGGTGGTGGAGAAAAGATCTTCGGTAACAAGCGCATCCCTGCGCAGGTGTGGACGGGTTACGCCGGAGGGCTCGGATTTATTCGGCTGCGTGCTACGAACCAAAACACGTTAGGCCTCGCAGATGCCACTCGAAGCAGAAGCTATCGCAGCCATGACCCAAGCGCTCCGTCGCATGGAGACAATGGTTGCCCCGCCTGAGCGGGTTCCTCACAAGGACTCATTCGTCTTTCGCTACGCCAACAAGGGGATTCACGAGGCAATTCTTCAGAAGCTCGCTCGCAGCATCAGTGGCCTCAATGCTGTGTCCGTCCTGCTCCGCGCTGGCTTCGTGCAAGAAGCTGGCGTGCTCTTCCGAACCCTTGATGAGATCCAGGAAGACATCATCTTCCTCGCCACGGCAGAAACGAACAATGCGCGGACCGATCGGCACGACAAGTATCTCGAAGCCTTCTACTCGGACCCTGTCTTCTCTCGCCCTGAAGGATCTCTCGACATCCCGACGCCGAATCTGGTCCCTCGCAAGAAGATTCGCGCGCACACGATGAGTGTGCTGGGTGAAGGCGTCAATGTCTCTCAGGCACTTGCCGCGGGTGAGGCCGTTGGAACCGCGTACTCGGGCTACGTCCATGCCTCCTCCGAGTCCATCATGGACATGTACGGCGGAGATCCCCCTCACTTTCATGTCGCTGGCATGCGCGGCACTCCCCGCATCGCGACCTTCGCCCGAGAGGCCGAAACCTACGTCTACCGGGGTCTGATGGCAGCAGTCACGGCCGCGAAGGCCTTCGGCGACGCTTCTCTCGTCGAGGCGTTGTATCAGTTCATGGGCAAGTACGAGTCAGCCAATGGGCATGTTCCTCCCAAGAAGAAGAGCAAGACCTAACCCGTCGTTGCACCCGACCTGCTACAGCGGGCTTCGCCCGCTTCCGCAGGCGGGTGAACTCCAACGTTATGCGGCATTGGACGCCACTCGGGATTTCGCGCACCGATGACCGCGATCGGCCAGGAACCGCCACTCAAGGGAAGCCCGCGGCGCCCGCCGACACGTGGGCAGGGGCTAGCATCCGCTGCGCTAGTGCCGGTAGCTCCGATCCGTGCGTTCCAGCCGCCGCAGCAGCGCCGGCCACGCCAGACCGCCGCCGGTTCCGCGAGTGACTGCGTCCCACTGTGTCTGGGCGCCCTCGAGGATAGGCGCGCCAATTCGCCGCAGCGGTCCGCCGCCGCTCTGTGCACGGACTTGGATCATGCAGGTGGTTTCGAACATGTACATCGCCACGAACGCCTCCGCCACGGTGCGCCCGACCGTTAGCAGGCCGTGGTTACGCAGCATCATGTAGCGCTTGTCGCCGAGGTCGTGCACGAGGCGAGGCTTCTCGTCGTCGACCAGCGCCACGCCCTCGTAGTCGTGATAGGCCAGCGACGCAAGCACGACGATCGAGTGTTGCGAGAGGGGCAGCACGCCGCCTTCCTGCGCCGACACCGACACGCCGTTCACGCTGTGCGTATGCAGCACGCACATCGCATCCTCGCGCGCGGCGTGCACCGCGCTGTGAATGGTGAAGCCTGCCGGATTCACGTCGTAGGGGCTGTCGTCGACCTTGCGCCCTTGTAGGTCCACTTTTACCAGGCTGGACGCGGTGATTTCGCTGAATAGCATGCCGTACGGGTTAATCAAGAAATGGTGCTCGGGCCCTGGAACCCGACCCGAGATGTGAGTGAAGACGAGATCGTCCCAGCCATATAGCGCCACCAGCCGGTAGCAGGCAGCGAGATCGACTCGCTGCTGCCGCTCCGCAGCGGCCCGGTCCTGCGTCGTTTCCACGGCACGGATGTTCATACCGACCTCCCTTTCGGCTGGCGATACGTTATTATATAGACTGGTCTACTGGCAAGGTCAAGCGATGGCACGGAAGGCGGCGGCGGAGAACGACAGCCGGGAGCGAATGCTCGAGGCCGCGATTGCTCTCATGCGGGGCTCCGGTCTCACCGGCGCCGGCATCAACGAGATCGTGCGCGAAAGCGGCGCGCCCAAGGGCTCCGTTTATCACTTCTTCCCGGACGGCAAGCTCTCCCTCGCGGCAGAGGCACTCACGATTTACTCTAAACGCGTACGAGACTTTATCGACGCCGTTCTGGCGAGCCGCAAGCCGCCTGAAGAGAAAATCCGCGTGCTGTTTGCGGCATTCGCCAAGCGCATCGAGGAGACCGACTTTCTCAAAAGCTGCGCCATCGGCACAGTCAGCCTCGATCTCGATGAGGACATGGCGGGCTTGCAACCAGTGCTCGCCCATGCGCTCGGAGACTGGGTCGACTGCATTGCCGCGCACTTCGACCTTGGCGGCCCGAAGCGCACACGCTCGTTCGCGAGCCTTGTCTTGACGACGGTGGAAGGCGCGTACATTCGCTGCCGCGCCGAGCGCAGCAATCGGCCGTTCCTCGAGTCGGGCCAGTGGCTCGCCGATTTGGCGAAACGGTGAACAACGGCGCGGCGAGGCGCTCTTCGCTGGGGAGCGGAATGCTTCAGCGAGCGCCTGCCCCTCGCCCCCGAGCGAACCACCGCCGTCTGGAGCGCGATCTTCGGTTCAAAAACTGCCATCCTCAAGCCGTCGAATGTCCGCTCCGGGTCGAAAACGGACGCTGGGTGTCCCTTCAAGCAAATGCGGCATAACATCCGCATGCACCCGACCAGCTACAGCGGGCTTCGCCCGCTTCCGCCGGCAGGTGATGCGGGGCGTTAGGCGTCGCAAGCACCGCCAGCTATTCGCCGCCACCACACGCTATACTGGGCGATTCACGGAGGTTGTCATGTCCACCCTCGTCGAAGAGCTCTCGCGTAAGGCCCTTTCCCTCTCCCCGGAGGAGCGAATTCAGCTCGCCGAGAATTTGCTGGCTACCGTGCAGGAAGTTGACGAGGAGGTGGAAGCTGCCTGGGATGAAGAGATCAGGCGTCGCATTGCCGAGATCGACAGCGGAACGGCCAAGCTCATCCTTGCCGAAGAAGTTTTTGCGGAACTTCGCCGCATGATCAAGTGAAACCAGTTCGGTTTCACGATGAAGCCAGGGCCGAGATCTCGCACGAGACGCTCTACTACAACACCATCAGCAAGGCTCTGGCCGAGCGGTTCGTCAAGGCCGTCGAAGACGCAGTCACGCTCGCGTCCGAATACCCTGCCAGGGGTTCAAAGTACAAGTACGGAACTCGGCGTTACTTCCCCAAGAAATTTCCGTTCTCCGTCGTCTATCTGGAGCGGCCAGGCGAGGTCTATGTTCTCGCCCTCGCTCCGTTTGCTCGAAGGCCCGGCTACTGGCGCTCTCGCCGTAGCGACGCCTGACATTTCGCTGCAACGGGCAATTGACCCGGACACCGGTTTGCTGCCGCAAACCGCCGTCCGGGTCAATTGCCGCTTAGCTCCGACTAAGGAGGCCAAGCGGTACCAGGTTGAAGAGGTACGCGAGCTTCTCGAGCGCGCAGGAGTCAAACCATGAACACGATGACCTTTCGAGGCTACACGGCTCGGGTCGAATATGACGAGCGCGACGACATCTTTGTCGGCCGGGTGCTCGGGCTTCGCAGCATCATCAGTTTTCACGGAAAAACCGTGGCTGAGCTGCGGCGTGAGTTCACGGCGGCGATCAAGGACTATCTTGCAGACTGCGAAGAGCAAGGTATCTCGCCCGAGAAGCCGGCCTCGGGTAAGTTGCTCCTACGCGTGCCGCCCGAGGTGCACAGTCGGGCGCTGATAAAGGCTCAGGCAATGGGCAAGAGCCTGAATCAGTGGGCTACCGAAGCACTCGAGCAGGCGGTGCGAGCTGATGGCTAACCGCTCCGTCGAGCGGACGCCCAACCGGCTGCGCCGATTGGTCGCCGCTCATGTCGGACGTTAGACCGCACCAAACCCTCCGCGGTGGCTTGACTTACTGTATCTATGTGGATACAGTATGGGCATGTTGACTGTTCTTCAGACAGAGGAGTTCGTTGCTTGGCTCGACGCTCTGAAGGACAAGCGTGCTCGAGTCCGGATAGCGGCACGCCTTCGGCAGGCAGAAGCCGGGAGTCTTGGCGACTGGCAGCCGGTCGAAGGCGAAGTCTCGGAGATGCGAGTGCACTTCGGTCCCGGCTACCGCCTGTACTTCGTGCGGCGAGGCCGAGTGATCGTGGTCATTCTCAACGCGGGTGACAAGTCGACGCAAAAGCGTGACATCCGCCGGGCGTCGAAGCTGGTGGCGGAACTTGGAGACGACCTATGACGAAGACGAAAACCCCCAAGAAGCTCGTGGCGTTCGACGCCGCCCGCTACCTCGAAGACGACGAAGCTATCGCCGAATACATGACAGCGGTTCTTGAAGCGAACGATCCGGATCTTCTACTCCTGGCGCTCAGCGACGTCGCGCGGGCAAAAGGCATGGCGCAGGTGGCAAAGGACGCTGGCCTTGGTCGTGAGAGCCTCTACAAGGCCCTTGCGCCCGGCGCAAAGCCGCGCTTCGAGACAGTGATGAAGGTCGCACGTGCCTTGGGTGTCAAGTTCACCGCCCAACCTGCTTGAACGGCGAGTGACGAAGATGCGGTCTAACCGATCCATCGAGCGGACGGCCACCAGCCGGCTTCGCCGCCTGCTGTCCGCCGCTCATGTCCGACGTTATGCCCTATTGTTGCGTGATGCGCAACATGCTACACTTCGCCTGTGATCAAATCGATTCGGCACAAGGGTCTACACCGGTTTCACGAGACAGGCAGCGCGTCCGGTGTGCAGGCGAGTCACGCGCGGAGGCTGCGACTGCAGCTCGCTGCATTGGAATCGGCTCAGACGATCGATGACATGGACATCCCCGGATTCCGACTTCACCCTCTGAAGGGCGAGATGAAGGGGCGATGGTCCATATTCGTCAACGGCAACTGGCGGCTGACCTTCGAGTTCGAGCAGGGCAATGTCTACGTTCTGGACTACGAGGACTATCACTGATGACTATGTACAACCCTCCGCATCCTGGCGAATTCATTTCCGAGATCTATCTCGAACCGAACGGACTAAGTGGCCGTGAGCTCGCCGAGAGTCTTGGCGTGGCTGCCTCCACTGTGAGCCGGATCCTGAAGGGGAGTGGTCGAGTAACGCCGGAGATGGCTCTTCGCCTGTCCAAGTCGCTTGGTCGGTCGGCGGAGAGCTGGCTTGCGATGCAAGACGCGCATGATCTTTGGCAGGCTCGGAAGCAAGTGGACCTTCGCGGCATCGCGAAGCTCAAGTTCGCGGAGGTCTGAGAGAGGTGCTTCTTGGCCACAGGCATAACAGGTTGTTGGAGCGGACAGTTGACCCAGCCGCCGGCTTGCTGCCGCAAGCCGCCGTCCGCGTCAAACGTCGCTCACCTTCGACGTTAGGCGTCGTCAACATGGCCATCGCACTATGACCGCACAGTCGAACCACACGCTCGACTACGATGGACAAAGGTTCCAGCTCACGTCCGTGTCGCGGGAGCCCTTGTTCGATCCGACGGACTACGCCCTCTCCCCAACCGTGACCAGTACGGGATGCTGGGACGGATACCTATGCCATTTCGCAGCGGGCGGCGATCGGCTTTCGCTCCAAACGCTCTGGCTCAACCATGGACAACCGCTCGGCCGCTGGTGCGAGAGCACCCTTCCGATGCCGCTGCTAAACGGTGTCGCGGCCGATGAGAAGTACGATGATTCAGGCTATCAAGAGTTTCAGGGTCGATACGACAACGTCAACCTACGCCTGGCCTATACGGGTGACATCCTGATTTCGTCGAATGGCCCCGATGAGCGCTACCTTCATGGCTATCCATGGCCATGGCACTTCGCCTGCACGATGAAGCTGAGCTTCATCGAAGGCCGTCTTACGGCGCGAAAGGACATTTCGACAATCCTGCGGACGTTTGACTCCAGGTACTGCGTTGAGGGCTACTTGTACGGCGACCAGCGTCGCAACGGTCTTCGTTTCCTTCGGCGTCATGTCGGCCATGGATTCCGCTTCTAGCGCAACGACGCCTAACCCCTCCATCGAGCGGACGTACCACGGCGGGCTTCGCCCGCAGCGTTCCGCCGCTCATGTCGAACGTTATGCAGCAATGGAGACAGCCCTTGCCGTTCATACGTCATTGACGTATAGTCTTCGCAATGCTCTCGTTCATCGAAACGCCGCTCTTCACTCCGCTTGTCTACGACTACCTGTCTGACGAAGAGTACGCAGCGCTCCAAGCTCATTTGGCGCAGGACCCAGAGTCCGGAGAGGTGGTTCCGGGCTCAGGCGGCGTAAAGAAGTTGCGCTGGGGTGTGGCAGGGCGGGGCAAGCGCGGCGGCGTACGGGTCATCTACTTCGCCCGAGCCGCGAAGGGTGTCATTTGGATGTTGACGATCTACGCGAAGAATGAAGCCGAGAACATCCCGGCTCATGTTCTACGCAAGATCCGGCAGGAGCTCAGCGATGACTAGGACTGATCGGAATATCGGTGCGGAAATTCTGGAAGGGATTCGACAGATCAAGAAAGGGGAGATCGGTCGTATCACGACGATTCCATCGGTGGCAGCGATTCGGGGAAAGACGGGTCTGTCGCAATCCGAGTTTGCCAGGTTGATCGGAGTTTCGGTACGTACGCTGCAGGAGTGGGAGCAGGGAAGGCGTGCGCCTTCCGGCCCCGCCCGGACGCTGCTGATGATGGCGGATAGGAATCCCAAGGCGTTGCTGGACGTTGCTGCATAACAGGTTGCTCAAGCGGACAGCGCGCCTGCGGCGCGCTGCCGCTTAGAACTTATCCGTAAATTAGGTAAACTGTCGACCCGAGCCGCAGCGAGCGCGGCGTCGGAGCGAAGCCTTGTCCAGGAAGCGAGTCGAGTCGTGGGTGGTGACGGATGAGTTCTGGCAGCGCGTGGAACCTCTGGTTCCTCCGCGTGAGCCGCCACCAGGAAAGAAGTACCTTCGCAAGCCCGGCGCCGGGCGTCCGCCCAAGCCGGCGCGGCAGGTGTTCGAGGGTATCGTGTACGTGCTGCGAACGGGCTGCCAATGGAAGGCGTTGCCTGCTGAGCGCTTCGGTAGTGCCAGCGCCATCCACAAGCGCTTTCTCGAATGGGAAGAGGTGGGCTTCTTCGAGGCGTTGTGGAAAGCCGGACTGGCGGAGTACGCCGACATGGAGGGCATCGCATGGCGATGGCAAAGCGTCGATGGCGCCTTGATGAAGGCGTCGCTTGCGCAAGAAGCCGTCGGCCCGAACCCGACGGATCGGGGAAAAAAAAGGGGGTCTTCCGGAACTCGTGTGGGTGAAATTGGCGCCTGATCGCCTGGAAATCCGCGCCGATGCTGGATCTACGGGTATCCGAGTGCTCGCGGATTCTGCCATCATGCAGCGATGGCTACGTCAACGAAGAAGAAGCGTCTGCTGGACGCATACCGCTTCCCTGGCTTGCGCCCGCTGGAAGCGATCAAGGGTGTCTTTGGCGACCCGCACTCGCGGGTTGTCACGCTCACCCGGCGCTCAAAAAAACGATCTGCGGTGTCTGCGGTCGTGTGCAGTCGGGTTGGTACGACCGGCGCACGCGTCGGGTTCGCGACTTGCCGGTTGGGCCGTTTCGCGTCTATCTGGAGTTCGAGGTTCGGCGGCTGTATTGCCGGAGCTGCCAGGCGGTGAAGCGCGAGGCGCTCGGTTTTCTGGCGGACAGCCCTTTCTATACCAAGCGGTTTGCGTGGTACGTCGGGCGGCGCTGCCGCAACGAGACGGTCGTCTCGGTTGCCCAGGAACTGCATCTGGACTGGGACAGCGTCAAGACGCTGGACATGCAGTACATGAGAGCGCAAGTGGCCAAGGCCGGCACGCCCGGCCCGAAGCGGATCGGGATCGACGAGATCTCGGTCAGGAAGCGCCACGTCTATCGCATCGTCGTGAGCGACCTCGACCGAGGGCGGCCGATCTGGTTCGGTGGCGAGGACCGGTCCGAAGCCAGCATGGCCCAGTTCTACGCCTGGCTGGGCGAGAGAAAGAGCCGAGGCATCAAGCTCGCGCTGATGGACATGTGGAAGCCGTTTCGCAACGCGACGAAGACCCATGCGCCGCAGGCAGCGATCCTGTTCGACAAGTTCCACGTGATGCGCCATCTGGGCGAAGCGTTGGACAAGGTGCGCAAGGCCGAGTACGCCCGACTCTCGGGCAAGGACCGGCGCTTCATCAAGGGCCAGAAGTACACCTTGCTGTCCAGCCGGGAGAATCTGACACTGGAGGGCCGACAGGCGCTCAAGACCCTGCTCGCAGCCAACCGGCGCTTGAACAAGGCCTATCTACTCAAGGAGTCCTTCGGGCAGCTCTGGAGCTACCGCAGCGAGGGATGGGCGCGGCGCTTCTTCGACAACTGGCGCAACAGCCTCAAGTGGCAGCGCCTGAAGCCGTACGAGAAGTTCGCCGGGATGATCGAGCGTCATTGGGACGGTATCGCTGTCTACTGCCATCCGGACAACAAGGTCTCGCTCGGCTTCGTCGAAGGGCTCAACAACAAGATCCGCGTCATCCAGCGGCGATCGTACGGCCTGCGCGACGAGGAGTATCTGCGCTTGAAGGTCCTCACCTGCATGCTCCCGAGGCTCTGAAACTGCCCAAAACCACCCACACGACTTCCTGAAGACCCAAAAAAGGAAGCAAGCGCCACCTGCTGGTGGACGGCCGTGGCGTCCCGTTGCCGATCGTCGTGACCGGGGCGAACGTCAATGACGGCAAGCGGCTCGATGAGGTGCTCAGCACCATCATGGTCAAGCGCGAGCTAACGCCGCATCGGCGCAACAAGCACCTGTGCGCCGATGCCGGTTATCGAAGTGCGCAGAACCTTCGCATCATCGAAGACCACGGCTACATCGCTCATGTCGTCGATCGCCGAAAAGAGATCGACCTCAAACGACGCGACCCGAGCAAGAAGTCGCGCCGCTGGGTGGTCGAGGTCTGCCACAGCTGGTTCAACCGCTTTCGCAAGCTGCTCGTCCGCTACGAGAAGCTCGAGCGCAGCTTCGTTGCGCTCAACCATCTCGCTGCTGCGATCATCGCCTTCCGGAAGGTGCCGCTCAGCGTGAACATAAGTTACGGATAACTTCTTAGCGCCAACGTTAGCACCCACGAGGAAGGTATGGATGCTACTGTAGAAATTCAAAGCCGAGACTACTGGGTCAAGGTCGTGGAAATGCTTCAGCAGAACTGGGCGCTCATTGACCCAGCCGCCAAGGATGAGGGCATTATTGTGTACTTCGTCCACGATCGCCCGGGCGTTTTTGATCGGCTCACATTTCCAACGATGGAGGCTGCTGAGGCAGCTCTTCGGCGTAACGGTTTCTCAAAATCTGGCGACGACCCGCGACTTGGGGAATTCCTTACGCCACCTCAACCACCTTTCCGAGAAGCAAGGCATCCTAATGGCCCGATCTATTCATCAGGGCGGTTCTGGCGTTAATGCACATGGGTGCTAACAATTCATCCACGCCGACGCCGCTTCGCGGCGCGGCTTAATTCAGGCGTTAGAGCGCAGAGGCCATAAGAGTGTATGGCAAAAACGCCATACCTATGCTATCGTAGTGCATGAGCAAAGCCACGTTCGACTGGGACGTTCGGAAGAACAGGGAGAACGTCGAGAAGCACGGGGTTTCGTTCAACGAGGCTCAACGTGCGTTCGGGGATCCGAAGCGTGTCATCGCCGAGGACACCGCGCATAGCCAAAGCGAGAAGCGTTACTTCTGCTTCGGCGTTGTTGATGACGGCGTACTGACGGTTCGCTTTACTTGGAGGGCGAACGTCATAAGGATCATCGGCGCTGGATATTGGCGCAAGGGAAAGGTCATCTATGAGCGGGAAAATCAGATACAGCGATGAGCCTATCGGAGATCCGAAGGTCATTCGAGACTTCTTGCCATCGCCCGAGGATCTTGCCTTTCGTGAAGAGGACGTGAAGATCACGATTACTCTGAGCAAACGCAGCGTCGATTTCTTCAAGGGCAAGGCGGCGGAGAGCGACACGCAGTATCAGCGAATGATCAGAAGGCTGCTAGACGCTTACGTAGAAGCGCACGCTGACGCTCTAACTGGTCGCTCAACGCGGACGGCCCGCAAGCGGGCCGCCGGTTAGCTCGGACGTTAGGCGTAGCACCACCGCTCCCGCACCTCATGCAGTAATATGAACCCATGCAAGTCGCAACCGGAACCGTCGTCGATGGAAAGATCGTGTTGGAAGGCGGTCCGCTGCCAGAAGGCGCTCGGGTTACGGTTGTAGTACGCGGTGCTGACGAAGGATTTCACCTGACCGACGATCAGCAGAACGAGCTTGTCTCCGCAATAGCCGAGATCGAGCGCGGTGAATGCGTAACCTTAGACGAACTCGTGCGCGGTCTTCCTAAGGGCTGACTGTGGCGCTGCGGGTCAGGATCGCAGCGCGAGCAGCAAACCAGGTTCGAGCCGCGGCGGAGTGGTGGGCGGACAATCGCTTCTCGGCTCCGGGGGCGGTCTCTGGCGACTTCGCCGAGGCAGTCGCCTTCCTCGCTGAGCAGCCTGGCATCGGTGCTCGGCATCTGGGCACTCGCACGCCGGATGTCCGTCGGCTCTATCTGAGCCGCATCCGCTACTTCATCTACTACCAAGTCGCAGGCGATGACCTGCAGATCTTGGCGCTCTGGCATGAGAGCCGCGAACGCAAGCCTCCGCTGTGACGGCGACGCCTAACCCCACCATCGAGCGGATCGCTTCCGGCCTGCGGCCTGCGGCGGCCGCTCATGTCGAACGTTAGACAGCACTGCGGCGATGAGCGGGTCGCTCGTCGTACGATATCACCTGTAGTATCATTGCCAGCATGAACACGGCGGCCAAGCTCCTCGCGTCGATGCGGCGCAATCCGCGAGACTGGTCAATCGCCGACCTTCAGACTGTTGCTCGACAGAACGGTGTGGATTGGCGGCATCAGAAGAGCAGCCATTGCGTGTTCGTGCGTGAAGACGGGCGGACGCTATCGGTACCGGCGCACAGGCCGATCAAGCCGATTTACGTCCAGAAGTTTGTTGAGCTCGTGGAAGGAGCCTGAGACGTGAGCAAGCTGACTGATTATCCGTTTGAGGTCCGACCGCTGACAGAGGCGGAAGGTGGCGGGTATCTGATCTCGTTTCCGGATTTTGCTGAATGCATCTCCGACGGCGAGTCGGTCGAGGAGGCCATCGAGAACGGGAGAGATGCGCTCAAAGCAACGATCGCCGCTTTGAAAGCGAAAAAACTTCCGATTCCTTCTCCAAACAGCGGCGGCATTGCGTCCGGGAAGTTCGTCGCCCGCGTGCCGAAGACTGTACACGCGCAGTTGGCTGCCCGTGCAAAGGCCGAGGGCGTATCGCTGAACGCTCTGGTTCTCACGTTCCTCGCGCAGGGCTTGGGCCGCCCTTGACTGGCCATGATCCGCGGGTGCTGTCTAACAGGTCGGTCGAACGGACGTTTGCCCCAGCCGCCGGCTTGCTGCCGCAAGCCGCCGTCCGCGTCAAACGCCGCTCACTTTCGACGTTGGGCGCCTAATTGAGGCTTTCATGGAAATCGAAGTTCGTGACGAAAGGCCCGAGGATATTCCGGCGATTCATGCGCTGAATAAGCAGGCCTTTGACCAGGAGCAGGAGGCGAACATCGTGGATGCCCTGCGGAAGAATGGCGCTGCCAGACTTTCGTTGGTTGCCACGCTCCACGGCCAGGTTGTCGGCCACGTCATGTACAGTCCCATCACCATTGCCGGCAAGCATGAAGGGGCTGCGCTTGGTCCAATGTCGGTTCTCCCGCAATACCAAAGCAAGGGTATTGGTTCCAGGTTGGTCCGGGAAGGGAATGAGCGGCTGAAGCAAGCGGGCTGCCTGTACATCATCGTCCTGGGTCACGCGGAGTATTACCCCCGCTTTGGGTTCAAGCCCGCTAGCCAGTTTGGTGTTACCTGCGAGTGGGGAGTTCCCGATAACGTATTCATGCTGCTGGTCCTTGACGAGGCACGAATGCGCGGCGTGTCCGGTAAGTCGCGGTACCGGTCTGAGTTTTCATCGGTCGTGTAGGCGCCCAGCAATTCGCTCCAGCGGACGGCCCGGACGGGACGCCGCTGAGCTCAGACGTTGAGCGTCACGAAACCCGCCCTGTTATCCTGCGATCGTGAAGGTCAGTGAGATTCTTCGTATGCTTGAAAGCGATGGATGGCACTTGGTAGCCACGCGCGGCAGTCACCGGCAGTTCAAGCACCCGAGCAAGGCCGGCCGCGTCACGGTCCCTGGCAAGCCGAGCGACAACCTTGCGCCCGGTACGCTGAACAGCATCCTGAAGCAGGCTGGTCTGAAGTGAGATCGTATGCGCTACGCAGTCGTTATTGAGAAGGCCCAAGGCAACTACTCGGCATATGTGCCGGACCTTCCCGGTTGTATTGCCACAGGCGCCACAGTCTCTGAAGTTGAAGCAGAGATTCGCGAGGCCATTGTCTTTCATGTCGAAGGTCTTCGCGAGGACGGTTTGCCTGTTCCGGCTCCGTCGAGTCAAGTGGAGTACGTCGAAGTTTCCGCGTGACGACATTGCGGGATGACGCCCGACAGGTCGCTGCATCGGACGCTTGACCCGTCCGCCTGTCCGCTACCGCGGCCAAGCGGCCGCCTCGAGCGTCGCTGAGCTTCGACGTTATGCCGCTGAAGACGGTAGCTTCTTGCGCGAACTACAGAATGTAGCTACAGTGTGACACGGAGTTCACTTGGCACGAACCGAAGTGTGCGAGAAACCTGCGCGAGCATGGCCTGGACTTCGTCGATGCCGAGAGCGTTTTCGAGGGACTGACCTTCACGTTCGAAGACGATCGGTTCGAGTACGGTGAACGTCGTTTCGTCACGCTGGGACTCCTGGCAGGAGTGCCGGTGTCGATTGCCCACAGCGAGACCGAGCATGAAATCCACATCATCTCCTTCCGTAAAGCGACAAGGCGTGAAGCGCAGCGCTGCTTCCATGAAGTCACAGACTGATTGGTCGCGCCTGTTCGATCCTTCGGACAAGGCGAAGCCGACGTTGGAGCATCCCGAGGCAGACCTTGGAAAGGTGGTGCGCGGCATCGTTCGCCGTGGATTGAAGCCTGCCCCCTCGAAGACTTTGATCTCGCTCCGATTGGACGAGGACGTGATCGAGTGGTTCAAGGCGCAAGGCCCTGGGTACCAGACGCGGATCAATGCGGTGTTGAGAGCATTCCGTGACGCATCGGCATAACAGGTTGCTCAAGCGGACAGCGCGCCTGCGGCGCGCCGCTTAGCTCCGACGTTATACCGCGTAGCGACGCCTTGACATACCAAGTAAGATATAGGCATCATGCGGTATGTGGCGCGTCCTCGAGCACCGTCGAGTCGATCGTCAGCTTCGAGACGCTCCGCGCGAGGTCCTGGTTCGCTACGAGAAGTGGAAGGACGTCGTGGCTATGTCGGGGCAGCCTGGACTGCGACTGATCAAGGGATTCCATGACGAGGCGTTGTCAGGGCAATGGGCCGGGCATCGTTCCTCGCGGCTCGGAATCCAGTGGCGCGTGATCTACCGGGTTGAAGCCGCCGAGATCCAGGTTCTGGTGGTGGCGATAACGGCCCATGACTACCGGGGAGCGTAGATGAAGGACTTTCGTCCCGCGAAGAAACGCGTTGAGGTCTCCGTGGGAGAGTCGGTTCGGGTTCTGCGGGAACTTCAGGAACTGAGTCAGAACGATCTTGCAGGGCTCACGGGCATCCCCCAGTCGACGATCTCGGCGATCGAGAACGATCGTGTTCGGCTTGGCGTGGAGCGTGCAAAGGTCCTGGCGCGTGCGCTGAAATGCCACCCTGGGGTATTGGTCTTCCCGGGCTGGACCGTCGAACTTGCGAACGCGGCATAACCAGTCATTGCAGCGGACCGCCTTCGGCGGCCGCTGAACTCCGACGTCAGATCTCGCAGAACACCTGCTATTGACGTATGTAGCCCCTGGGCTACAATATCCCCGTGCGAGTAGAGAAGACCGATGAGTACGCGCAATGGATCGACGCGCTCAGAGATCAATCGGCTCGGGCTCGCGTCCTCGTTCGTGTCGAACGGCTGATCGGCGGCAATCCCGGTGAACATCGCAACCTGACTGATGGTGTCTCCGAGTTGAAGATCGACTTCGGCCCTGGATACAGGGTGTATTACTCACAGCGCGGAACAAGGCTGTTGCTTCTCTTGGCCGGAGGCGACAAGTCGAGTCAGTCGAAGGACGTCCAGTTAGCTATCAGGTTGGCCAGAAGCTTCAAGGAGTAGTGCGTCATGCCCCGTGCCGCAAGCAAGACTATCAAGACGCGGACGACACCCTACGACGTCGCAGAACATCTGCGTACGCCCGAGGAGATGGCGGCGTACCTCGACGCCTGGCTCGAGGAAGCGCCGGACGACGCAGCAGGCATCGCAAAGGCGCTCGGGGACATTGCCCGAGCCAAAGGCATGAGCCAGGTGGCCAAGGATGCCGGTCTTAGCCGCGAGAGCCTCTATCGGGCCCTGAGCGCCGATGGCAATCCGAGCTTCGCCACAGTGCTCAAGGTTGCGCGTGCACTAGGGGTCAAGTTGCACGCAGAGGCGGCGTAGCCGTCGCAGCGATGCGATGCCTGACTGGTCGCTGCAGCGGACGCTTGACCCAGCCGCCCGCGCGCTGACGCACGCGACCGTCTGCCTCGAGCGCCGCTGCGCTCGAACGTTAGCCGCCCGAGGCACGGCAAATTCTTGCGGTTTGCCAGGCCACTACGATGTAGTTACAATGCCCATACATGAGCGCACTTCGGTTCGAGTGGGGCGAACGCAAAGCCGCAGCCAATCAACACCGGCACGGCGTCTCGTTCGAGCAGGCGCGCACGGTCTTCTTCGATGAACGAGCGCGTTTGATCGACGATCCGGACCATTCGAAAGACGAGGAGCGCTTCATCCTCCTGGGCCTGAGCAGTACGCTTCGCCTGCTCCTGGTCTGCCACTGCTACCGTAGCGACGACGACGTCATTCGCATCATCTCGGCACGCAAGGCAACACCCCGCGAGGCGAAGTCTTACCTTAAGTAGGTGCGGCATGCGCAAGGAATACGACTTCTCGAAGTCCCGGAAGAATCCCTACGCCTCTCAACTGAAGAAGCAGATCACGATTCGGTTGGATGAAGACGCAATCGCGTATTTCAAAGGCGTCTCGGAGGAGGTCGGTATCCCTTACCAGAGCCTGATCAACCTATACCTGCGTGACTGCGCGGCTTCGAAGCGAAAGCTGAGCATGAGTTGGAAGAAGTCCACCGCTGGTGGCGCAGGTGGCTAACCCTTCCATCGAGCGGACGTGTCCCGGCAAGCCGGGTCACGCCGCTCATGTCGAACGTTAGGTGTCACTGCCAATACCTGCTGTCTCCGAGGTTCCCATGTTCGAAATCCAAAGCTACACCAGCTTTGTACTTGCCGTAATCGTGTTCCAGCTGATCCCAGGACCCGGCACGATCGCAATCCTCAATGCGACAGCGCGCAATGGAATCCGTGCGGGAAGTGCTGCAGTGCTGGGAACCGTTGCAGGAGACTTTGTCTTCATGGTCGCCGCTGTTGCGGGTTTGGCGGCCATCATGCATTCCAATCCGGTCGTCTTCCAGGCGCTCCAGTGGTTCGGTGCAGCCTACCTCGTGTGGATAGGCATTCAGTTGCTGCGCGCGAAAGTCGAAGGCTCGGCCGTCGTGGCTGAACCCAAGCGCTCGCCCGCCGTGTACTTCCGCCAAGCGTTTGCGGTCAGTCTGACCAATCCGAAAGTCATCTTGTTCTTCGTGTCTTTCTTCCCCCTCTTTCTCACTCCAGATGCATCGCCCGTGACCCTGGGAATCATGATGGCGCACGTCACGTTGCTCAGCCTGCTCTATCAGGGTCTTCTTGTTCTCCTCGGCAATCGTGTCGCCAACGCCCTTCGCGCCCTGCGGTCAGCCAGAAGGGTCGCCACTCGCCTGGCTGGCATTGCGCTCGTAGGCTTCGGCATCAAGCTCGCCACCAGCAATCGGTGACGCCTGACCCTTCGTGCACCCGACGCACCACAGCCGCCTCCGCCGTCTGCGGCGCGCGGGTGAACTCGAACGTCAGATTGCCATGGAAGTTCTGATTCGCCCATTCGGGCAAAGCGATTGGCCAACATTGTGGCCAATACTCCGCGCCACCTTTGCGAAAGGCGACACCTACACATTCTCGCCGAACGCAACCGAACAGGAAATCTCGGACGCTTGGGTAAAAGCTCCAAAAGCCACGTTTGTAGCGTGCGATCAGTCCGGGCAAATTCCTGGCACCTACTACATCAAGGCAAACCAGTCGGGCCACGGCGACCATGTGAGCAACTGTGGCTTCGTGGTCTCGGAGTTGGCGCGTGGCTATGGCGTCGCATCCACCATGTGCCAGCACGCCCAGTCCACAGCAGTAAAGCCGGGTTTCCTGGCCATGCAGTTCAACTTCGTGGTTTCGACAAATTCCGGAGCCGTTCGGCTGTGGCAAAAGTTGGGCTTCGACGTTGTGGGCACCCTTCCACAGGCCTTTCGTCATCCTCAGCACGGCCTCGTCGATGCGTATGTGATGTATAAATGGCTGGCAATCTGACTATTCGGTTAACCGGATGCTCACCCGCTGCGCGGGCTCGCGCCGATTACCTCGAGCGTTATGCCCCTTTGATACAGCGCATGCCACCGAAGATCAGGGAGCTTGTCGCGGACCTCGAAGCAGCCGGGTTCACAGACCGGGGCGGAAAGGGAAGTCATCGAAACTTCGTGCATCCGAAAGTCAGTCGGCCAATCACGGTTTCCGGCCAGTCCGGGAGCGATGCGAAGCAATATCAGGTTCGTGCAGACAAGCTTGCGATTCAGGAGTCCAGGAAATGAAAGCCTCTGCCCGTTACGCAAAGATCGTGGAATGGTCGGACGAGGATCAGTGTTACGTCGGCAGTTCACCGGGACTGGTGTACGGCGGGTGCCACGGCGACGATGAGACGGCGGTGTTCCAGGAGCTTATCGAGATCGTGGAAGAAGCGATCGCTCTGTACGAGACCGAGGGGCGGTCGTTGCCTCCGCCGACCTCGGGCAAGGACTACGCGAACAAGATGCAGCACGTGGCATAACAGGTCGCTGAAGCGGACACTTGACCCGTCGGCCCGTCCGCTACCGCGGTCGGTCCGCCGCCTCGAGTGCCGCTCGACTTCGACGTTAGCCAGCGGCAATACGAGCTTGCCTGGTCCGTATCCCAGGCGATACAGTGGCCCGTGCTCGAAATCCGCCAGACCCGGACCTATGCCTCCTGGTTTGCTGGCCTGCGAGATCGCGACGCGAAGGTGCGCATCGACATTCGCATCCGCCGCCTGTCCCTCGGCAATCCGGGTGATGTCAGGCCAGTCGGCGAGGGTGTCTCAGCGCTGCGCGTAGACCATGGGCCCGGCTATCGCGTGTACTTCACTCGAGGAGGAAACGAGTACGTGCTGGCTGGCGGTAGCAAGGCGAGTCAAGACCGGGATATCCGCCAAGCCAGGGCGCTCGCGCGCGAGCTCCAGGAGTCGTAATGTCCAGGACAGTCACTTCACCGTGGGATCCGGCCGAACACCTCAATACAGAGGAGGGCATGGCTGCCTGCCTCGAGGCTGCGCTCGAGGAAGGTGATTCCGCTCTTGTCGCAGCGGCGCTTGGCGACATCGCGCGGGCCAAAGGCATGTCCAGGGTCGCGCGAGAAGCCGGCCTCGGTAGGGAAAGCCTGTACAAGGCTCTCTCTTCCGATGGCAATCCAGAGTTCGCCACTATCCTGAAGGTCGTCGCCGCCCTGGGCCTGCAACTGCACGCGGCACCGGCAAGCGAGAAGGCCGCTGGCTCCTGAGAAACCCCTTCGGCGGTCTTGACTCGCGAGGAGCGCCTCATGCCGGTTGTTCTGCCGGAACCATTTTCATGCCGAGTTTGGCCGCGCGTTGTGCCAGTGCCTGCAGCACGCGCTCGTGGTAGTGCCGCTCATGGCAGTCCTGGCCTTGGTCGGTGAACTCCCCCCGGATCAATCGCACACGGAGTTGCCATGACCAGGACGACTCACCTTCACCCTTCCGACCTTCGTGGATTCGCGCGGCTCGCCACGGGTGCGACCGCAGGTCTGGCGGATCTCGTGGAAGCCATGCATCACACGATCGCCCGTCCCCTTGGCAGCGCGAGCAGGCAACCGCCCGACCGCATGGGCGGCATCCCGGGCCTGGTCTACGGGAGTGTGCGCGGCGTCACGCGCCTGGTGGGCGGAGGTCTGGATGTCCTCCTCGCCCAGCTTCGGCCGACGCTCACGGGCCGGACTTCGTCGCCCGAGCGCGAGGCCGTACTGGCCGCGTTGAACGGCGTACTGGGCGACTACCTGGTTGCGAGCGGCAATCCGCTGGCCATCCCCATGAGCCTGCGGCGCGATGGCCGGTCTCTCGTGCTCGGGGCGGAGGCGCTGGCGGCGACGATTCCGCGGGCGAGCGGCAGGCTGGCCGTGCTGGTGCACGGCCTGTGCATGAATGATCTGCACTGGAATCGTGACGGGCACGACCACGGGGCAGCCCTCGCCCGGGACCTTGGCTACACCCCTCTCTATCTCCACTACAACACCGGCCTTCACACGTCCACCAATGGGCGTGCGCTCGCCGACCTGCTCGAGGTTCTCCTGAAGCAATGGCACGCTCCGGTTACGGAGCTGGCGCTCGTCGCCCACAGCATGGGCGGGTTGGTGGTCCGCAGCGCTTGCCACTACGGTGCAGCCGCAGGCCACGATTGGCCGCAGCAGCTGCGCAAGCTCGTTTTCCTCGGTACGCCTCACCACGGTGCACCGCTGGAGCGCGGCGGCAACTGGTTCGGGGTGATCCTGGGCGTGACCCCCTATGCCAGGCCGTTCGCGCGGCTGGGAAAGATCCGCAGCGCCGGCATCACCGACCTGCGTTACGGCAACGTGCTGGACGAGGACTGGGAGGGCCGCGACCGGTTCGCGCGCGGCCGCGACACCCGCCAATCCGTGCCGCTGCCAGACGGTGTGCGTAGCTACGCGATGGCCGCGACGACCGGCACCAGGTCCGGCGACGTCCGTGACCGTCTCGTGGGTGACGGACTCGTCCCCGTGAGCAGCGCACTGGGGCGTCACAGGGACCCGCGACGCTCGCTGTCGTTTCCGGAGGAGCGGCAGTGGATCGGCCACGGCATGAACCACCTGGACCTGCTCGGTCGACCCGAAGTCTCGGAGCAGATCGTGCGATGGTTTGCGTAGACGGCCCTCTGCGATAGCCTCGCCAGAGCCATGTCAACGACCGCTGCCGTCGAATCCCTGTCCGCGGAGCAGCGCGAACTCCGGGACAGGGTCTGTCGACTGCGGGAGCACTCGCGAGGCCGCGACCGCTCTGTCATCGATGCAGCCATTCACCCGCAGTATGTCGGGTGGGAGCAGTTCATCGTCGAGGCCTTGCGCGACGCCCGGGCCTTGACCGTCTCCCTCGTGGCGGAGCAGGACGGCAGGATCGTGGGCCATGTCGCGGTGTCGCCGGTTTCGATTTCGGACGGCACGTCCGGTACGTCCGACACGTCCGGCTGCGAGAGGCGCGTGCAGCGGGCTGCGTCCTGGTGGGAGATCCCGCCCGGTACGCGCGCTTTGGCTTCAGGGCCGAGCCCGGCCTGGTATTTCCGGGCGCACCGCCGGAATATTTCCCGGCGTTACCGCTGGCGTCGTGCCAGGGGGCATCGGGGTCACCTTCTGGCACGTCGCCGCCTCGCGGCGTCGTGCCCTACCATGAAGCATTCGACGCGACAGGTCCCGAACCCATGCAGCCGGCCATTCTTTCCTGCGACCCGCGCAAGGAATTCCTCACGGAGGAGCGCTGCCACATTACCGAGTTGTCGAACTCGCCGGCGGATGAAGCGCTGTCCGTGGCCCTGGCCAGGGTCGAGCCGGGCGTGGCCACGCGGTGGCATCGCCTGCGGGACACGACCGAGCGCTACGTGATCCTTTCCGGACATGGTCTCGTGGAAGTCGGAGAACTGCCGCCGCGCATCGTGGCCCGCAACGATGTCGTCGTCATTCCGCCCGGTTGCCGCCAGCGAATCACGAATTGCGGCACCGAGGATCTGGTGTTCCACGCGCTGTGCACGCCGCGGTTTCGGGCTGCGGCTTACGAGGATTCCGAGTGAGGAGCCAACCGTGCAGACATACCTGAACCTCGTCGATGGCCGGCAAGTCGGGTCGCAGCGGACCTCCGAGTCGATCAACCCTGCCGCGGGCGAAGCGCTCGGGCGCCGGTGATCCGCATCAGGAAACAGGCGTCCTGACGTCGCTGCGGCGTCAGCACGACGGCAGGGGGGCGAATGGCGAGGGGCGAGGGACGCATGAGCATTGCGTGGCCTGCGATCGACAGGCACCGTCTGGCGGGGCTGCAGGACGGCGTGTACAGCATCGCGATGACGCTGCTGGTACTCGAACTGCGGCTACCGTCGCTGGGCGAGCCCCTGACCGATGCGCTGCTCTGGTCCGCGCTGGCCTCGACCTGGCCCCGCTTGCTCACCTGGTTGCTGTCGTTCTGGGTGCTGGCGATCTTCTGGATCGGCGACGTCCGGACGCTGGCGACTCTCGCCGCGCTGGATCGCTGGCTGCTCCGCCTCGGACTGTGGCGATTGGCGCTCGTCAGCCTGCTGCCGTTCTCGTCGGCGCTGATCGGCGAGCACGGAAACCTCGCGCCCGCCGCGGCCGTCTATGCGGCACACCTCTTTCTGCTCGCGCTGGCCGAAGCCGTGCGGCACCTGTACCTGCGCGGGCATCCGGCGATCGTCACGTGGCCGGACCCTGCGGCGAAGGCCGATGCCGCAGTGCGCGCCGTGTCGACGCTCGTCTGCACCGCCACGGCGTTCGGGCTGGCCTTCGTCGCGCCTGGCTACAACATGCTCGCGTTGCTGCCGATCCTCGTGCTCGGGCTCTTCCGGCGATTCCGGCGAACTGTGTCCAGTGGGGGCGCGGGCTGATCGCAGCGTGCCTTCTTCGCCGGTGGCGCGTGCCGAGTGCCGGACGCGCCGCGGCGACGCAATCGCGACGACGTTCTCAGCCGCGAAGGGGCAGCGCAACCCCGATCGCGACGAACACGCCACCACAGGTCTGGTTGAAGCGTCGGCCGACGCGCCGCAGCCACGGGCTGATGCGATGCGCCATGCTCGCGATCAGTACCTCGGTGACCACCTCGGTGGCCGCGAAGGTTCCGGCCATCACGAGGAACTGGACGACGAGACTGCGCGCGGGGTCGATGAATTGCGGCAGGAACGCGGCGAAGAAGAGGATCCCTTTCGGGTTGGTCACGGCCGACAGCAAACCCTGCCGGAACAGCGACCACGGCGCGCGTGGCGCCGCCGGACCGGGCACCTCGAGGCCGATCGGCGGCGATCGCCAGACCTGGATGCCG
>JAANMY010000472.1_pt1 | contig 56602 bp, 47 predicted proteins | sample 7279691 | NCBI WGS metagenome assembly JAANMY01 (sample SAMN14094543, study PRJNA606508) | bioreactor metagenome | isolation source: A lab-scale SPAN reactor treating ammonium-rich wastewater day 388 | place: Ireland: Galway | collected 2018-02-07 | reverse complement strand
GTACCGATAATACAATTAAATGCGGCGCTGACAGGCGCGACAATAATTCAGTGTAAGAGCTGCAGGCGATCACCCGCGCCGGCTTGTCACCACGCTCGGCTTTATCCTGCGCCAGCACGGCTTCCAGTTTTTGGTGATCAAGGTCGAACGCTGCCACGCGGTAGCCGTTGTCAGCCAGGTTCAGAATAAGGTTTTTGCCCATTACACCGGCGCCAACAAAGCCGATATCGCAAAGTGCAGCTGTGTCTGTCATCTGACATTCCTTTATTATTTTTCACGAGTACGTGCCAAGCTGCCAGCCGGCACGTCTGAACGGCGCGCATTATACAAAAACACAGCTGATAAACCTACAGCCAGACCGAGATACTATTGGCATTTTGCTGGTACTGCTGCTGTTTTTCTTTAGACATAGACGCCATGCCTTTGTTTATGCTGGTGTCAAACAACGGCTGCCAGGGGCGTTTGGGTAAACTCACTGCCAAAGCGTCGCTGGAGGCGTTCATAATGCACAATAAACTGGCATTGCTGTGTTTATTGGTAATTTGAAAGATACAGGCTGAACGCTCGGGGTCGTGCCAGTCGTGTTGCTGCTTTTCACGGCCATCGGGCAGGTACCAGCAAATCTGATGTTTTTCGCCATGCAGCTGGTAGTTATCGTCCAGCAGCGACAACTGCTGTAAACAGCTGTATTGGCGCCGAAATGCCAGCATCTGACAGACAAAGTCGAAAAAGTCCTGCTCATCGCTATCCAGATGCCAGTCGAGCCAGCTAATGTCGTTATCCTGGCAGTAGGCGTTGTTATTTCCACGCTGGCTGTGGCTTAACTCATCCCCCCCCAGCCAGTGGATCATGCCCTGGCTTAACAACAAGGTGGCGACCAGATTGCGCTTATGCAGGTAGCGGCTGGCGATAATTGACTTATCTTTGGTGGGCCCCTCTACCCCGTGGTTACAACTTAAGTTATGGCTGTGGCCATCACGGTTTTCTTCGCCATTTAGCCAGTTGTGTTTATCCTGATAACTGACCAGATCCTGCAGCGTAAAGCCGTCATGGTAGGTAAGATAATTCACGCTGCAGCAGGCCGGTTTGTGGTGTTTTTGAAAGATATCGCGCGAGCCGAGCAGCCTGGTAGTAAATTCCGGCAGTACGCCTCTATCCCCGCGCCAGAAAGCGCGAAAGGTATCGCGACACTTGTCGTTTAGCTCTGACCACTGCGGCGGAAACTGCCCCAGCTGATAACCCATAGGGCCGACATCCCACGGCTCGGCAATCAGCTTCAGCTGGCTTAACACCGGATCTTGCGCAATGATCTGAAAAAACGCGGCATAAGGGTTAAACCTTTTATGTTCACGCGCCAGCGTAGTGGCTAAATCAAAGCGAAAGCCATCGACCTGCATCTCGGTAGCCCAGTAACGCAGTGCATCCATCACCAGCTTTTGCACCATCGGCTGAGCCAGGTTTAAGGTATTGCCACAGCCGGTATAATTGCAGCTTTGGCTAAAATCGGTAATGTCGGCATGGCTTTCAAACAGGTAATAATGCCGGTTCGCCAGGCCACGAAAACTGAGCAGTGGGCCATCATCACCACCCTCTGCCGTGTGGTTAAATACCACATCCAAAATAACTTCAATACCGGCCTGATGATAAGTACGCACCAGGGTTTTAAACTCTGTCAGTGCATCCTGATATTGATAACGCGGCTCGGGGGCAAAAAAACTTACCGGGTTATAGCCCCAGTAATTACTCAGTTGCAGCTTGTTCAGCCTGGGCTCGCTCATAAAGGCCGCCACCGGTAACAGTTGCAGGCTGGTAATGCCCAGCTGCTGTAAATGCAGAATAATCGCCGGATGACACAGGCCAAGATAAGTACCGCGCAGATGCTCGGGCACCTCGGGATGGTTCATGGTCATGCCTTTGACATGCGCTTCGTAGATAACGGTTTTTTCCCGCGCGATATGCGGTTTTACGCTATCTTGCCAGTCAAATTCATGCTGGCTTAACACGCCCTTAGCCACCATGAAATGGCTTTTTGTGCCATATAAGCGCTCGTTAAAGCTGATGCTGCGGTTAAGCTGTTTTACATAAGGGTCAAGTAAAATGCGCTCGTTATCAAACAGCAAGCCCTGGTCAGGCTGCTTTGGCCCATCGGCTGTAAACGCGTATAAGCTGCCTGGCGCAATGCCGGTTACGGCTAAATGCCAGATATCGCCGGTGCGGGCGCTAAAGGCAATTTCGGCCAGTAGCTCCTCCGTATCGCTTTGAAACAAGCACAATGTTAGCGCCGTGGCCTCTGGTGCATAAACGGCGAAATTCCAATGACCTGCTGTCTGTTCATCTTTGTCTTGGCTAATGCTGTCTTCAGCGCCAGCCGCTAGCCAGCTTGCGCCAAGCGGTGCACTTTGGCCATAAGCCAGCTTTAACAGCGGAATTTGCTGTGCCATAAGGTGTAATGCCCCACGTTACTTGTAACTTATTACTGCGACCTGTTTATCTTACTGCTGTTAGCGTTTTTTACGCAGATACAGCGTGGCCAGCGGCGGCAACTGCAGGCAAAGATGCTGTGCCAGGCCATGATAACTGCCGCTGATACTACTCAGAGCGGTGCCAACGCTGTAATTGCTGCCCCAGTAATATTCACTGTCGGTATTGAGGATAACCTCATAGTCGCCGCTTTGCTCAACGCCGAGTAAAAAATTGCTGCGCGGCATAGGGGTAAAATTACACACCACGTATATCGCATCGCCACTGGCGTCACGGCGCAGAAAACTTAAGGTGCTGTGATCAGCATCCTGATGATCCAGCCAGCGAAAACCCTCCTGCTGATAATCCAGCTGATACAACGGTGGGCAGCGGCGGTAGGTTTGGTTTAAATCGCGCAGCAGTTGCTGCATGCCACGGTGTTTGTCGTAATCCAGTAAATGCCAGTCCAGGCTTTGCGTATGGTTCCACTCACGGCCCTGGGCAAACTCGTTACCCATAAAATTCAGTTTTTTACCCGGATGCGCAAACATAAAGGCGTAATAAGCCCGCAGGTTAGCCGCTTGCTGCCATTCATCACCCGGCATTTTGTTCAGCAAGCTGCCTTTGCCATGTACCACTTCATCGTGCGACAACGGCAAAATAAAGTTTTCGTTGTAGGCGTACACCATGGAAAAGGTCAGATCGTTGTGATGGTAGCGCCGGTAAGCCGGATCTTTACTCATATAGCGCAGGCTGTCATTCATCCAGCCCATATTCCATTTAAATCCAAAGCCCAGCCCGCCCATATCAACCGGGCGCGATACCATAGGAAAAGACGTCGACTCTTCAGCGATGGTCATCGCTTGTGGAAACTTGCTATACACCTCACGGTTAAACCAGCGGAAAAAACTGATGGCTTCGTAGTTATGGTTGCCACCATCAATATTGGGGATCCACTCGCCTTCGTTACGCGAGTAATCCCAGTACAACATTGATGCCACCGCATCGACGCGCAGGCCGTCGATATGAAAGTGCTCTAACCAGTACAGCGCACTGGCCACCAGAAACTGGCGCACATAATCTTTACCGTAGTCGTAAATGCAGGAGTTCCAGTCCGGGTGCCAGCCACGGCGCGGGTCTTCGTATTCATACAAATGGCTGCCATCAAAGCGGGCTAAGCCATGGCCGTCTTCGGGAAAATGCGCCGGTACCCAATCTAAAATGACGCCGATACCCGCCTGATGGCACTTATCGACAAAGTATTTAAAATCATCCGGGTTGCCCAGGCGCGAGGTAGGCGCAAATAAGCCCAGCGGCTGATAGCCCCAGGAGCCGTCGAACGGATGCTCCATTACCGGCAACAGCTCAATATGGCTGTAGCCCATATCCAGCACATAAGGAATAAGCTCTGATGCCAGCTCACGGTAACTCAGCGGCTGGTTATCGGCACTGCGTCGCCAGCTGCCGGCCTGCAGCTCGTAAATACTGATTGGGCTTTGCAGCGGATCGGCTGCTTTTCTGTTACGCCAGGCACTGTCCTGCCATTGGTAATGGTTGTGGTCATACACCAGTGAAGCGTGCGACGGATACTGCTCGGCATAAAATGCTATCGGATCGGCTTTATGTGGCAGTAAATGACCATTCTTATCTTTAATTTCATATTTATAACGCACACCGGCGGCCACTTCCGGTACCACCAGCACCCAATGGCCGCAGTGCGTGCGCTGCATCGGGTGTACCCGGCTATCCCAGCTGTTCATATCGCCAATCAGGCTGACACTGCTGGCATTAGGGGCGTAAACGGCAAAACGGGTGGCGTTAATGCTGCTTTTACCAAATGGCAGGCGAATGAGCTGAGCACCAAGCTGACGGTACAGGTTTTCCGGCTGGTGAGTGACATAATGCACGGCGTAATAGGCTTCATCGGTAAACTGATAAGGGTCAATCAGCTGGTAGTGATAACTGCCGCTTTGTACCTGTAAATAATAGTCTTCGGCTTTGCGTTTTTTTGCCAGTACCAGCTCGAACACGCCGCTACAGCCGGGCACAGCCGTAAGCTCGCCCAGCGGTTTACCGCTCGTTGCCGCTATAGCTGTTACCTTAGTGGCCTGGGGTAAATACACCCGTAACACTAAACCGACCGCGCTGTCCGGCTTTATTCTTTGCCAACCTAAAACGGCAAAGGGTTCGGCACATTGTACCTGTTCTAACAGTGTCAGGTTCATATTGTATCCCTTCTCATTTTGCTCACGGGCCTTATCAACTTACCTTACCAGTTAAGGCAGGCTTGGCGATGGCGAAATACGCCAACGCCTTTTTATGCTTGGCGCCGTTTCTCGCTAATTTGGCTAAACAGTCCGGCAATCTCCGGGTTATCACGCCACTGCTCCAGCGGCTGGCTTAACTTACGCCGCCAGTTTGGATATTCGTTACTGGTGCCGGGCACATTCACCGGTTGTGTCATTTCCAGCGCATCTTCCAGTTGCAGGCACAATAACTGGCTATTGCCGGCAGCCAGATGACGCTGTAGGGCAAAGTTTAGCGTGCGGTCCATGCCCAGATGCTCAGCACTGCGGCTATAATCGGCTGGCAGGACCTGATGACCATGCAGCGAGTCGAGAATGCGCTGCTTATTCACATGACGCTGGGCGTACAATTGTTGCAACTGCTGTTCATCCGGATATAAACCCAAATCTTTACCCAGACGCAAGTCCTCGCAGTGCCAAAAACCAATCAATGTCGGCAAATCGTGGGTGGTCAGCGTCGCCATGGCCTGACGCGGATAATGCGCCGGTGAGATATAGCCGCCATCAGCGGCGGTTTCAAAGAAAAATACCCGATAGGAGTACACACCATAGTCATGCAGCAGCTCGCGGATGCCGTCGGGCACGGTGCCTAAGTCTTCACCAATGATCACCGCCTGCTGGCGCTGGCTTTCCAGTGCCAGAATGCCGAGTAAATCCATAATCGGATAATACACATAGGCGCCACCACCGGCATTCGCTGCGGTTTTGGGTACCCACCACAGCCGCAACAGTGCCATGACGTGGTCGATACGCAAGGCGCCGGCATGTTGCATATTGGCACGCAGCAGCTCAATAAAAGGCTGATAGGCTTGTTTATACAGCTGATACGGATACATTGGCGGCAAGCCCCAGTTTTGTCCGGCTGGCCCCAGCGGATCAGGCGGCGCACCTATGCTGGCATCACGGCAATACAGCTCGGGGTTGGCCCAGATCTCGGTTGAAGCTTCACTGACACCCACCGCTAAATCGCGGTACAGGCCCAAACACATGCCGGCGTCTTTGGCTACCTGCTGCGCCAGAGCGAGTTGCTGCTGAGCAATAAACTGCAGGTAGCAGTAAAAATCCAGCTCGGCTTTTTGCTGCCTGGCAAATTGCTTAACCTGCTTTGACTCAGGATCACGATACTCTTCAGGCCATACCGGCCAGCCCCAGTATTGGCTATCCTGCTGATATAAAAAGGCATGTAAGGCGTCATACAGTGCCAGCTGCATTAAGCTGTCGCCGGCTCGCTGTTTAAATTGCTTAAAGGCCTTTTGCAGCTGCTTGGTTTCCTTGTCATTCTGCTCGGTAAACCACTGGTATAGGCTTTTCATTACCGGCAGTTTCAGCTGCATCACGCCTTCATAATCGACAAAATCTTTGCTGCGCTGCTCAGCAAGTGCACTAACAAAGGCAGGTGCCTGCACCAGGCTTTGGCTGCGCCCACACTGGTTAAAGCCTGGCATGGCGGTTACATCAATATAGCGGATATCCAAAAAGCGCCGTGATGAGGGGCTGTATGGGCTGGCATTTTCTGGCATGGCCGGATACAGCGCATGGATAGGGTTTAAGCCGACAAAATCGGCACCCAACTTAGCCAGATAACTGATAGTGTGCTGCAAATCGGTAAAATCGCCGATACCCCAGTTACGGGTCGAGCGCAGTGCATAAAGTTGCAGCGCTATACCCCATTGTTTTTGCTGGCTAAACGCCGGTGACTGATAACACTGGCCCGGCGCAATAATAAGCTGTTGCGTTACGCTACCATCTGCTAATGAAACCTGGTGATACCCCGGTGCTAACTGCTGAGGCAGTGCATGCTGGTACTGGTGATATTCTACCTCGTCCAGCACCACCACCTGCACCAGCTCGCCATCGACAGGAATAACGTCAAAGCTAACTGTAGTGCCATCTTCACAGATTAATTGAAGTGTCAGCGGCGTATTTGCCTGTGCCAGCGTGACCTGCAGTGTCAGGTATTGGCTTTCATCGGCGCGCTGCACCGACACATAAGGCAGCACACGCTGCCAGTAATCCAGCTGCCGCGCCAGCAACTGGCCACGGGCGGTATCATCGTCATCAATAGCAAAGCCTTGCGCTGCCAGCAACTGTAATTGATCGGCCTCACTGACGGTAGTTGGCTTACCCCAGGCATCGTTAAATTCGGTTTCAATGCCGCAAAATGCGATAAGTTCAGCCCTTAAGCTGGCGTCCATGATAAATCCTCAGTCTGATCAGAAGGCTAACGCCCATTCTAGGCCGCCTTGCTACTAATGTCATTGTCAATTTGTGTCATTAAATTACATTTTAGTCGGTTTAAAGCTGAGTAAAACTTGAAAAAGCGGCAAATTAATGTAATTTTACTACATAACAATTCATCCACTTTCACTTTAGCAAGTTTAACGGGGTTATCATGACAATTCGTGTTGCAATTAACGGTTTTGGCCGTATCGGCCGTAATGTGCTGCGGGCGCTGTACGAAAGCAGCAAACAGTATGACATTAAAGTGGTCGCTATTAATGATCTGGGCGATGCTGCCATTAATGCCCATTTACTGAAATACGATACTGCGCATGGCATCTTCGCTGCAAACGTTGAGCACAACGACAAAGCCATTTACGTTAATCAGGATGAAATTTTAACCCTAAGCGAGCGTAACCCGGCTAACCTGCCATGGCAGCAATTACATATTGATGTGGTGCTCGAGTGTACCGGCCTGTTTACCGATCGTAAATCGGCTGGCGCTCACCTTGCAGCCGGAGCAAAAAAAGTCATTATCAGTGCCCCGGCCAAAGATGTAGATGCCACTGTAGTATACGGCGTAAACCATCATGTTCTAACACCGCAAATGAACATTATTTCTAACGCTTCGTGCACTACTAACTGTCTGGCGCCTATCGCCAAACCGTTAAACGACATCCTGGGCATAGAGTCAGGCCTGATGACCACTATTCATGCCTACACTAACGATCAGCGTTTAAGCGATGTGTACCACACTGACGTACGCCGCGCCCGCGCTGCTGCAATGTCGATGATCCCCACCAAAACCGGTGCCGCCGCGGCTGTAGGTTTAGTAGTACCTGAGCTGGTAGGTAAATTTGACGGCCTGGCTGTTCGGGTGCCTACCTTAAACGTGTCACTGGTCGATTTAACCTTTATTGCCGGTCGCAATACCTCTATTGATGAGGTAAATGACATAGTGCGTAAAGCCTGTGCCGGCGGTGCGATGGCCGAAGTACTGGCAGTAAATGACTTACCGCTGGTGTCAGTCGATTTTAACCACAACCCGAAATCGTCAATTTTTGATGCCACCGAAACACGGGTGAATGGCCGTTTAGTGAAAGTAATGAGTTGGTATGACAATGAATGGGGCTTTAGCAACCGCATGCTGGATAACACTGTAGAGTTTATGAAGCACGCGTAAACCATTGCATCAGCCCACAGCCAGCTTTATGCTGGCTTTTTTATTAACTAACACTTTTAGCTAACACGTTTTAACTAACACTGGCTGTAACGCTGCAGAGCAGGAAATTCTTTCTTCACCGCCTTCAACAGCACATCCCTGTGCTGTCTCAGCCTGCGCGGCGTCCATGCCGCTGTTACGAAAGAACACCAGCTCCACAGCTGATATAGTTAGCATCAACAACTGCCAGGAGCGCCGAAAATTGACTGAGGCCATAACATTACACACCGGTTTTGCCCATTTAACCGATTTACCCTGCATCAGCCTGAGATATGGCAACGCAACGGCGGTCATTTCATTATATGGCGCCCAGCTATTGTCATATCAGCCCAGCCCTGAGCATGAAGTGCTGTGGCTATCGCCAAAGGCCAGCTGGCATAACGGCAATGCCATTCGCGGCGGCGTGCCTATTTGCTGGCCATGGTTTGGGCCGGCAACCAAAGCCTTTAACCCCGATAATATCGCCCTGCCCAACCATGGTTTGGTGCGTAACCGCTTATGGCAGTTGGTATCAAAGCAGGTCAGCAGCAATGGCGTGAGTGTCAATTTACAGCTGGAGCTTAACGACTTACCGCACTGCAGCGGCACGGCACGGCTACTGCTTAGCGTTACACTAACCGACAGCCTCAGCCTTACGCTTAGTTGCAACAGCAAAATAGCGCAGCAAGCGGCACTGCACAGCTATTTTAAGGTGGGTACTATTGATTCCGCCGTAGTGCGGCCACTGCCCGGCGTTTATCAGGACAAGCTAAGCAATAGTATGGTTAATGATGCTGAAACGGCACTGAAAATTAACGCTGAGGTCGACCGTATCTACCCCCAGAGCGCCAGTCAGTTGCGGTTAGACAGTGCAGTGGGCGCAGTTAGCATCAACCAGGCGGGTCATGATGCCACTGTGGTGTGGAACCCCTGGCAGCATAAAAGCAGCAACATGACGGACATGCCAGCTGAGGGTTACCAGCAGTTTGTCTGTGTTGAAACCGCCAGGCTAACTACTGACGCCAATGCCTTATCCGTTAGCCAACAGCTAAAACTTATTTAGCGTTAGTTTCAGCCTTCCGTGCCTTTTAAAAACTGCTTTAAATCCTGCTGCGGGTAACCCAATTGCCCCAGCAGTTGTGGCAGTTCGTCCATTGGCATAAACACATTTTCAAAATGTTCAACAATGCCCGATAAATCAACGCCCTGCTCTTTCATACGCTGGGCGGTAGCCAGGTGAATATTACGGACAAATTCGCTGGTCATGGCGCTTACTCCGGTTTAATTTCGCCGCCTGATGCTGGCTACTTTTTAACCAAAGCTCAAGCAAAAACTTACCCTTTTAGCGCCAACTGGAGTGAAACTGCTGTTTTACGGTGTGTTTTTTTTCATCGCTATAAAGGATTTCGATGTCAAGCTGCCATAACATATTTGGGTCCGCGCAAGCCCCCAGCAAAAAATCGGCTGCAAAGCCCTCAGCGGTCCGACTGAACCGAAGTGGGATCCGGCCCATATACATCGATACACCGGTAATACTGCCCGATACCGCACTGATATCATCAGCGATTACTGTTAGTTTAAGTGGCGTTTCCACCGGTGCATCTGCCGGGCTTAGTTGCACTGTTACCGGGCCATCTTGATACACAGTGCTGCTATTGGTTGACACCGCGCTCTCAGGAGAACAGGCACTCAGGGTTAACAGCAGCAATAACAATGGGTAAAATCGCAATTGGGGTCAGCCTTTTACGCAATAAAGTGGTTATTGTACGCGGTTTTAATGAAAAGCTTCAAACAACGGCTACACTTGGTTATTTAGTGAGCAATGACTTTGTTCTAAATCATAAAACGGGCGCTTTTACCTATCTTTTCAGGGGTAAAACCCTTAATATGCGGCCCCAAATTGGTAGACAAAACATTGCCTATTGTGGGTGTTTTAGTCTGCCTATAACAAGAATGGTTGTGCAAGCAACCTGTATCAGTAACCAGCACAAACTGCAGCGGAACTCAACATGAGCCAGACCAATACGTTAAATGTTGACTACAACTATCGCGTTGTCCGCCTCTTTGCCTTAACCACCGTTTTTTGGGGGATTATCGGCATGGCGGTGGGCGTGTTAATAGCGGCCCAGTTATATTGGCCAGCGTTAAACTTTGAAACGCCGTGGCTAACTTATAGTCGCCTTCGTCCTTTACATACCAACGCGGTGATTTTCGCTTTTGGTACCAGCGCCCTGTTCGCTACCAGTTACTACATAGTACAGCGCACCTGTCAGGTACGTTTATTTGCCGAAAAACTGGCCATGTTTACCTTTTGGGGTTGGCAGGCGGTCATTGTGGCTGCGGTCATCACGCTGCCAATGGGTTTAACCAGCTCAAAAGAGTATGCCGAGCTGGAATGGCCAATTGATATTTTAATTACCTTAGTTTGGGTGTCTTACGCCATAGTGTTTTTTGGCACTATCGTGAAGCGTAAAACCAGCCACATCTACGTAGCCAACTGGTTCTTAGGTGGTTTTATTATCACCGTTGCGGCGCTGCACATTGTTAATAGTATGGCGGTGCCGGTAAGCGCCTTTAAGTCGTACTCTATTTACGCCGGCGCTGTTGATGCTATGGTGCAGTGGTGGTATGGCCATAACGCGGTAGGCTTCCTGTTAACCGCCGGTTTCCTGGGTATGATGTACTACTTCGTACCTAAACAAGCTGGTCGTCCGGTCTATTCATATCGCTTATCTATCGTACACTTCTGGGCACTGATTGCGCTGTATATCTGGGCTGGCCCACACCACCTACACTACACTGCGCTGCCTGACTGGACCCAGTCTTTAGGTATGGTGATGTCTGTGGTGCTGTTTGTGCCAAGCTGGGGCGGCATGATCAACGGCATTATGACGCTGTCAGGTGCCTGGCATAAACTGAAAACCGACCCTATCTTACGTTTCCTGATTGTATCGCTGTCGTTCTATGGTATGTCGACCTTTGAAGGCCCGATGATGGCAATTAAATCGGTTAACGCGCTGTCACACTACACCGACTGGACCATTGGTCACGTGCACTCTGGTGCATTGGGCTGGGTTGCCATGATCTCTATCGGCGCCATCTACCACCTGATCCCGGTGTTATACAACCAGGGCCGCATGTACAGCATTTCGCTGATTAACACCCACTTCTGGCTGCACACTATCGGCGTCGTGTTGTATATCGTTGCTATGTGGATCTCGGGTATTACCCAGGGCATGATGTGGCGCGCAGTAAACACAGACGGAACCTTAACCTACAGCTTTGTACAAAGCTTAGAAGCCTCAATGCCGTTCTATCTGATGCGCTTTATCGGTGGTGTCTTTGTGGTGGCCGGTATGTTGCTGATGGCATACAACGTGTACAAAACGGTGCGTGCTAAAGATGAATCATTACAACCTGTACCAGCAGCAGCGTAAGAGGTAAATCATGTCGAATAAGAATCATCATGACAAAATAGAAAGAAGCGTTGGCTTGCTGGGTATTTTAACTATCGTCGCGATCAGTTTCGGTACTCTGGTACAAATTACCCCGCTGATGTTTATGGACGAAACCACACAGCCGGTAGATGGCATGGTGCCTTACACTGCGTTGCAGCTGGAAGGCCGTGATATCTATATCCGCGAAGGCTGCGTTGGTTGTCACAGCCAGATGATCCGACCATTCCGGGCCGAAGTAGAGCGCTATGGCCACTACTCGGTTGCCGGTGAAAGCGTTTGGGATCACCCTTTCCTGTGGGGTTCAAAACGTACCGGCCCTGACTTAGCCCGTGTTGGCCAGCGTTACAGTGATGACTGGCATTATGCCCACCTGATGGACCCGCGTTCAGTGGTGCCACAGTCGAATATGCCGGCTTACCCCTGGTTAGATAAGAACCTGTTAGATGGTAAGCACACAGCGAAGAAAATGTCGGTGTTGCAAGGCTATGGCGTGCCTTATACCGACGAAGATATCGCCGGTGCGGCCGCTGCAGTGCAGGGTAAAACCGAAATGCAGGCCTTGATTGCGTATTTGCAGTCACTGGGCACACACCTGAAGTAATGCTCATGGAATATTCAACAATACACAGTATTTTTACCGTGATTTTGTTCGTCGCTTTTGTTGCCTTTGTTATCTGGGCTTACAGCAAAAAGCGTAAGACCGATTTTGACCAGGCAGCAAACCTGGTATTTGACGACGAACAAAAGGCACCACAAAAAAATAAACAGGAGTCTGGTCATGAGTAACTTTTGGAGTGCTTGGATCATAGTGTTAACGCTGCCGGTGCTTATCGGCTGTGCGCTGTTGCTGAAATGGAACCTGACTAACCATGTTGGTGTTCCGGAAGACTCAACCACCGGCCATGAAGTGGACGGTATTGAAGAGATCAATAACCCCTTGCCACGCTGGTGGACCTACATGTTCGTGCTGACGTTGGTGTGGTCGGTATATTATCTGGCCGCCTACCCTGGCCTGGGTAAATGGCAGGGCTTTTTAGGCTGGACCAGCTCGAATCAGGGCATAAAATCGCTGGAAGAGTCGCGCCTGGCGGTAGAAAAAGCCAAAGCGGAAGGCCTGAATGTGCAACTGGACCGTGAAGTGTTTAAAGCAGATGAAGTGTACGGCCCGGTATTCCAGCAGTTTGCTCAGCGCGATGTGCTTGATCTGGCTTACGATGATGAAGCGATTAAAATTGGTCAGCGTCTGTTTTTACAAAACTGCGCACTATGCCATGGCTCAGATGCGCGTGGCCAGCAGGGCTTCCCTAACCTGACCGATAACGATTGGTTGTACGGTGGCACGCCGGATAAAATTAAAGAAACACTGTTATACGGCCGTAAAGCGGCGATGCCAGGTTGGATAGATGCACTGGGCGAGCAAGGCATCAAAGAGATGACTGCTTATGTACTTAGCCTGTCTGGCCGCAGTGTCAACGAGCGCGAAGCGGAAGCCGGTAAAGCCAAGTTTGCGCTGTGCGCCGCTTGTCATGGTGCTGACGGTAAAGGCAGCCTGGCACACAACCTGCCATTTGGTGCGCCTAACCTGACTGACAATATCTGGTTATACGGTGGCTCAGCGGCTGCGGTAGAGGAAACCTTAATCAAAGGCCGTTATGGTGTAATGCCGGCGTTCGAGCAAACACTGGGTAAAGACAAAGTCCATATTTTAACAGCCTACGTATACCGTTTAGCCCATCCTGAGCCGACTACCACGGCACAGTAACAGGCGTTAGTAAACGATAAAATAAGCCCCTTTCTTTGGGGCTTATTGCTATATAATACCGGCCCGGTGTGCCGCGCTAATTGAGGTGTTAATGCAACAAGATACAAAACCCTGGTACAAACAGTTATGGCCTTGGGTCTTAATCGCCATACCCGTAATCACCGCGCTAAAGGCTGTGCATACCATAGTGGTCATGCAGCAGCACTCACCTGATTTAGTGGTAGACGATTACTATAAGGCCGGTCGCGCTATTAATATGCAGCTGGCGAAATACCGCGAGGCGGCGCTGCGTAACCTCGACGCCTATGTGCTGGTGGCCGGTAACCGTGCCGTAGTGCGTTTTGCGGAAAATACCGTGCTGGACGGTGCTGTACATCTGGATTTTTATCACCCAACACTGGCTGAACGCGATTTTGCCCTGGATGCCCAGCGTAGCGGTGAGCTGTTGTATGTCGCCGACTTGCCGATTACCCCTACCGGCAAATGGCAGTTAGTGGTGTCTGATGCCTCTAAAGACTGGAAACTCCGCGCCACGCTGGAACTGCCCGCCACCACTGAAATTAAACTGGGTTACCATTAAGGCCAAATGTGAGCGACGCGCGCTGTTTTCACTGTCATGAGCCCGTGCCAGCGGGTTTAAATTTCAGCTTGGTGTTCGACGGCCAACAGCGCGCTTTTTGCTGTGCCGGTTGTCAGGCAGTGGCCGACACCATTATTGCCAGTAATCTGGCCGATTATTACCGTTTTCGTACCGAGCCGGCCAGCAAAGCCAAGGCCCTGCCTGAGCAGCTAAAAGCGGAACTGAGCCAATTTGACGCCGCCGATGTGCTATCAGATGTCAGCCGGCAGCATGGTGATTTAACTGAAATTGAGCTATCTGTCAGTGGTATCAGCTGTGCGGCCTGTGCCTGGCTTATCGAAAAACAACTACGGCAGTTACCCAGCGTACACAAGGTTAATGTCAATTCAACCACCCAGCGCTGTCATTTAAGCTGGGATGCGCGGCAAGTGCCACTTAGCCGTATTTTGCAAAAGCTTGCCGACATTGGTTATCAGGCCAGCCCTTTTGTCGCCGACCAGGAAGAGCAGCGCTATAAAACCGAGCTGAGCCGCTTTTTAAAGCGGCTGGCCGTTTCTGGCATTATGACCATGCAGGTGATGATGCTGGCAGTTGCCCTGTATTTTGGTGACTACACCGGCATAGAGGTTTCGCATCAGGGGTACTTGCGCTGGATCAGCATGCTACTAACGTTGCCGGTGGTGCTGTATGCGGCCCTGCCCTTTGTTAAAAGTGCCTGGCGCGGCATTAAAGCCCGCCAAATGAACATGGATGTGCCGGTTAGCCTGGCTATTTACTACACCTTTTTTGCCTCCGCCTATGCCACCGCCTTTAATACCGGAGAAGTCTATTTTGAATCTGTCTGCATGTTTACCTTCTTATTGCAGCTGGGTAAGTTTTTTGAGTACCGTGCCCGTGCCAGAGCACGCGACGCCACCAGTAATCTGCTTAAAATTATGCCGGTAAGTGCCACCTTGCTAAAAGACCAACAGCATGAAACAGTGTCTGCCAAGCGCTTGCAGCTAGGCGATATGATTCTGGTAAAACCCGGTGAAACCCTGGCGGCGGATGGTGAAGTTTTATTGGGTAGCAGTTCGACTGACGAGTCGATGTTAACCGGCGAATACCGCCCCATAACCAAACATATTGGCGATACCGTACTGGCCGGCACGGTAAACCATGATGGCTTATTGCAGGTTAAAGTAACCAGCGCCCTTGGCAGCTCAAGGCTTGGCCAGATAATTGCGCTACAGCAGCGCACACTAAGCCAAAAACCCGCTGTGCTGGAGAAAACCGACAAACTGGCGCGCTATTTTGTCGAACGCTTGCTGCTCATCGCTGCTGCAACCTTTCTGCTGTGGTATTTTTGGCTCGATGCCGACCGCGCCTTTTGGGTAACGTTATCGGTGCTGGTGGCCACCTGCCCTTGTGCCCTTAGCCTGGCCGCCCCCACCGCTGTTACCTGTGCACTAGCCAGTTTGAACCGCCGCGGCGTGCTGATTAAAAACTCTGCCGTGCTGGATTTGTTGCCCGAACTAAGTATTGTCGTTTTTGATAAAACCGGCACCCTAACTGAGGGGCGTTTCTCTGTATGCGATTGCCGGTTATTGACCGACAACCTGAGTGAAGCGGAGGCACTGAACCTGATCGCTAATCTGGAAGCCTATTCCGAGCACCCGATCAGCCGCGCATTTAGCGGTTACCTTGCGCAGAAACTGCCGCTTGAAGACGTTAGCATTACCGTCGGTGGCGGCATCAGTGCCCGCTATCAGGATAAAAAGCTCAAAGTAGGCAGCGCTGCTTTTTGTGGGCTTTTGCAAAGCGACGCCATGGTGTATCTGACCATCGACGGGCAGCCTATTGCAGCAGTAAGCCTGCAAGATGCGCTGCGCCCGGAAGTGCCAGAGCTACTAACAAGGCTGCGCCAGCAGGGTTATCAGTTAATGATGTTAACCGGTGACAGTTCAAGCCAGGCCGATGCGCTGCAACAGCAACTTCAGTTCGATCAGATGATAAAAGGCTGCAGCCCGGAGCAAAAAGTGGCTGAAATAACCCGCCTTGTCGAGGGCGGCCATAAAGTGATGATGTTGGGCGATGGTATCAACGACAGCCCGGCGTTTCATGCGGCGCATGTCTCAGTAACATTAGATAGCGGCAGTGATTTATCGAAAAATCAGGCCGATGTGGTGTTATTGCAACCCAATATAACGCTGCTACATGACTTATTGCACGGCAGCCTGGCAGCTAAACAAGTCATTAAACAGAATTTACGCTGGTCGGTGGGCTATAATCTGCTGATTATCCCACTGGCGGTGGCGGGGTTCGTCTCACCCTATATCGCGGTGCTTGGCATGTCGTTCAGCTCTTTACTGGTCGTATCTAACTCACTAAGGCTACTTAAAAAATGAGTATTATTTATGTGCTGATCCCCATTGCCATTTTGTTTGTACTGATTGGCCTTGCCATCTTCTTTTGGGCGGTGCGCTCACGGCAGTTCGACGATTTGGACAAAGAGGGTTTCAGTATTTTGTTTGATGAGCAAAGTACACCTAAACGCAACAGCGATAACGATAAAACGCCACTATGACAAACCTGACGACAGATTTGTTATCGGCACTGCTAATTGGTCTGATTGGCAGTAGCCACTGTCTGGTGATGTGCGGCGGTATTGCCAGCGCCCTGCAACTGACCATGCCGCCAGCCTCTGCAAAGCGCAAATTTTCTCTGCAACTGTTATTAAGTCTGGGCCGCTTAACCACCTACAGTCTGTTTGGTGCCCTGGTCGGTTACTTTGGTGTCAGCGCCATGCAATTAGCCGGCGCCTCACTGCTGTGGCTGCGTCTACTGGCTGGTTTACTGCTGTTGATGATGGCACTTTACATCAGCCGGATCTGGTTTGGTTTGCTGCAACTGGAGCGGCTCGGTCAAACGGTGTGGCGCCGCGTTCAGCCAATTGCTCAGCGGTTATTACCGCTTAACTCTGCTGCCAAAGCTTACGCTTATGGTATTTGCTGGGGCGCCCTGCCCTGTGGCCTGGTTTACAGCACTCTGGGCTGGAGCCTGGCGAGCGGCAGCAGTTTGCACGGCGGCTTATTAATGCTGGCGTTTGGCCTTGGCACCCTACCGGCAATATTACTAACCGGCAGCGCCGCCAACGCCCTGGTTAAGCTTAAAAACGCTCCCTGGTTTCGTTACATCGCCGCCTTATTGCTTGGCAGTTATGCTTGTTACACGATTTGGCTTGCTATCCGCCGGCTGGTTTTTTAAGCTAGACACCTGTTGGTATTTTAGAGAAAGGTAAAGGACGCCGTTATGCAACGCTCTGCAATTAATTGTCAGGATTGTGGCTTTAGTCAGCTGTGCCTGCCATTTTCATTAAACGATGCCGAAATGCACAAACTGGATGATATTATTCAGCGCAAAAAGCCGATGCACAAAGGTGACATGCTGTTTGAATCAGGCGTAGCACAAAAATCGCTGTACGCCATTCGTACCGGCTCGTTTAAAACCTTTACCCTAACCGATCAGGGCGAGCAGCAAATTACCGGCTTTCATCTGCCGGGCGATATTGTCGGTTTTGATGGCTTAAGTAATCAGCAACACCCCAGCTACGCCGAAGCGCTGGAAACCGCCATGGTATGCGAAATTCCATTACCTAACCTCGAAGGTCTACTCGACCAGCTGCCCCGCCTGCGCCAACAAATGATGCGATTAATGAGTCAGGACATTCAGGCCGATCAGCAAATGATGCTACTGTTAAATCGAAAAACCGCCGAGCAAAAGCTGGCGACTTTTTTATCGCAGTTAGGTCAGCGCTATGCCAGCCGGGGCTTTTCCGGCAGTGCTTTTCGCCTGACCATGACCCGCAGCGATATTGGCAACTATTTGGGCCTAACGGTAGAAACCATTAGCCGCTTACTAAGTAAACTGGATAAAGAGCAGCTGATTGCGGTAGATGGCAAGCTTATCACCATCAAAGATCAACCGGCGCTGTCACGCCTGGCGGCGTTAACCGCACATTGTTAATACACCTTTAGATCCGCTCGTTTAACTGCGCCGACTTTGCGCTGGCGCAAACCCTGTTTAAGCAATCCGGGCTAAGTTGACTACACTTAGTGTTAACTGTTTTAGCCTGGAGTAAGCCATGACAACCTACAACAATATTCTGGTGGTACTGGATCCGACCAGCGAGCCACAAAAAGCGCTGAATCGTGCCGTTGAGCTGGTACGGTTACAAGGCGGCAAGCTCACCGCGTTTTTGTCGGTGTACGACTTTTCCTATGAAATGACCACCATGTTATCTGGCGATGAACGTGAATCTATGCGCCAAGCCGTCATTAAAGACCGAGAATTGTGGATAAGTGACTATCTGGCAGCGCCACGTGCCGGCGGTATTAACATCGATATCAAAGTGGTGTGGCACAACCGCCCGTTTGAAGCCATAGTGCATGCCGTGCTGGAAGATAGCTACGACTTGGTGATCAAAGGCACTCATGATCATGATGTGCTTAAATCGATGATTTTCACCCCAACCGACTGGCATATTCTGCGTAAATGCCCCTGTCCGGTGCTGCTGGTGAAAGATCATGACTGGCCTAAAGGCGGCAATATTATTGCAGCAGTGAATGCCGGCAGCGAGCAGGAGCATCACCTGTCATTAAACCAGCGTGTTATTGTCAAAGCCCAACAGATGGCCGCTATGCTAAGTGCAAAAACCCATTTGGTTAATGCCTTTCCCGGCACGCCGGTTAATATCGCCATCGAAATTCCGGAATTTAACCCGCAAGAATATAACAGCACAATGAAACACCATCATACCGATGCACTAACCAAGCTGGCCGCGCAATTCGATATTGCCCCAGAGCACTCTCACGTACAGGAGGGTATGCCGGAAGATGTGATCCCCGCCATTGCCAAAACACTGGATGCCGAAATGGTGATCATTGGTACTATTGGCCGCACCGGCTTATCGGCAGCCATTATTGGCAATACCGCCGAGCACGTGATAGACCGGCTGGACTGTGATGTGCTCGCGGTAAAACCGGCTAATTTTGTTTGCCCGCTGGCAAAAGAGTAAGTTTTCACGCTTTTAGCCGCTGTCAGCTTTGGTATTGGCGCACTCTTGGCTATAATGTGCGCCTTTTTCATCTGGGTACTGTGGTTATGACTCACGCTGCGCAAGCTAAAGCTCAATACAATCTGAATAAACTGCATAAACGTCTGCGCCGCGGCGTCGGTCAGGCCATCGCCGACTTTAATATGATTGAAGATGGTGACAAGGTGATGGTGTGCCTGTCTGGCGGTAAAGACTCTTACACCCTGCTGGACATACTGCTGAACCTGCAACAATCTGCACCGGTGAACTTTTCCATTGTCGCGGTTAATTTAGACCAAAAGCAACCTGGTTTTCCGGCAGAGGTATTACCGACTTACTTAAGCAGTATCGGCGTTGATTTTAAAATCGTCACCGAAGATACCTACTCTATCGTGAAAGAAAAGATCCCCGAGGGCAAAACCACCTGTTCACTGTGCTCCAGGCTGCGCCGCGGCATTTTATACCGCACAGCCAAAGAGTTAGGCGCTACCAAGATTGCACTGGGCCACCATCGTGACGACATGCTGGAAACACTGTTTTTAAACATGTTTTATGGCGGCAAGATGAAGTCGATGCCTCCTAAGTTGGTAAGCGACAACGGCGAACATATCGTGATCCGCCCTTTGGCCTATTGCAAAGAAAAAGATATCGAAAAATACTCGGTAGCACGTCAGTTCCCAATCATCCCCTGCAACCTGTGTGGCTCGCAGGACGGTCTGCAACGTCAGGTGGTTAAAGACATGCTGCAGGATTGGGATAAGCGCTTTCCGGGGCGCATTGAAACCATGTTTCAAGCCATGCAAAACATAGTACCGTCACACATGATAGACAAAACCCTGTTTGACTTTGCCGGCCTAAGCAAAGACACGCCACTGCCAATGCGTGACACCGCTTTTGATAAAGAAGCCGTGCCAGCAATACCGGTTGGCCTGAATATCGATGACGACAGCGCAGACGATAACGACAACCGCAGTACGGTGCAAATTGTCGCGCTCAGCTAGTTTAACCAGGCCGCTATTGGGCGGCACTGATAAAGGGTAACAAATACGAAGGTCGTTGGTTAAATGGCCATTGGCTCTGGGCAGGTAACTGCTCATCAAGCACTATGGTGCAGCGTCTGGCGCTGCACTGTGTAACAGCTTGCTGTGCCGGCGTTAAGTCAGGCATCACAACGTCTTCAGCAAACTCTACAATGACGCCACTGACCGGCGGTAACCAGTATTTACCCAAACCGGCCATATCATCCAACAACACATCAAACTGGCTGCGGTAATGTGTCAGTTGGCTTAAACTTAACTGCGCCGGCAAGCGCATACGTGATCGCAGCCTAAACTGCACCTGACAAGGCTCGACATTATCAGCTTGCAATACCTGAAGTACGGCATTGCTGTTTTTTAACGCCTCATCATACGGCAGGCTGATTTCGCCATTTGCCGCGGTATCCAAAGCCATATCATGTCGATCACTAACCAGCTTAATAGCATAAAACTGACAGGCATTGCCGGTTCGCTCACCGGTAAGGGCAAAGGCGAGCGTGATATCACTGTATTCAGGCTGCTGTAATTTTTTCATCCGGCCATAAAAACCGTTGTAATTAAGCAGTAAATCAGCCGACACCGGCGCCGCAATAAGCAGCGTCAGTGGTAACAAAAAGCGCATATTATTCTTCCAATAATTTACGGTTAAAACGGATCATGCCGCTGATTTCGGCAATGTATTCGTCACCGCGCTCGGAGTAAGAGCCAAGCCCTGCCGCCAGAGCTTCGCCACGCACTGGCTTACCCTCGTCACGCAAACGGGCGCGTATTGCACGCAAGCCCTCATAGGTATGAAAAGTGTTAAGGTTATAGAAATAACTTTTAATGCTGGCACCCGGGTTATCAAACTTGGCTACTTCGTGGCTTTGCCCCTCAAGGCGTGAGTTAGGTATAAGCCCACAGCCCTCGCGAAAACACCACTGACCGAAGAAATTATAGCCCTCAACAGCAAAACGGCTGGTGCCCCAGGCTGACTCGTTTGCTGCCTGCATTAACACCAAAGTATCCGGAATAATGTCAACCCGCTTTAGTAGCTCTTCCAGCATGGTTTCGTCGGTTTCAGCCACTTCCATCCGAAACTCGTCGTACAGGCTGTACAAAAAAGCGTACTCCTCTAAGGTGATACGCAAACGCTTTTGCTTTTTTTCCTGAATATCCAAAAGTTGTGCACGCAACGAGCGCAGCCGTGCATTCTCGCGCTTAACATAAGGGCGCAGGTAGTTAAAAAATGCCCGTTTTTTTTCGGTAACATTGGTGTATTGGTTAAAGTCAGGCAGTTGGGTAAACGCAGGCGCAGTTTGGGTATACGCCAGGCGCTGCAACACTTTCTTTTTATCAGCATCGTTTAGCGCCGTAATACGGCTTGGCTTTTGCCACTCTTCAAGCGAGTCGACTTGTTTTACCGGCTCAAGCTCGGTAAAAGGGCTTAACGCAGCGACCACCACCAGCAGCCAGAACAGTAAAATAATGATTTTTTTCAACAACATCCATCACCTGTTGGTTACTCTTCCAGCACAGTACCTTTACCGTTGCAGTAACCTGTTTGTTACAACAAGACCGCGCTATTTTACCTGCACAGGTGCATTTATACGACCAAAAACTGCGCTGGCTTAGTTTTTTTACGCAAAAGCTGGCTTTGGCCATTGCAAAGCAGCCATAGTTATGTGAAAACAGTGCCTCACAGCAATTTAGCTGTCTGGACGGATAAAACACAGGCATTAAGGTCGTTGTTATGAAACCCATTGAGCGCTCAACTAAATTAGACGGTGTCTGTTATGACATCCGCGGCCCTGTGGCACAGGAAGCCAAACGCATGGAAGAAGAAGGCCATCGCATTCTTAAATTAAATATCGGCAACCCCGCGCCTTTTGGTTTTGAAGCACCGGATGAAATTTTAAAGCATGTTATTCATAATATGCCCACCGCACAGGGTTACTCAGACTCGCAAGGGATATACTCTGCCAGAGTCGCCGTAGCGCAGTATTACCAACAGCGTGGCATTTTAGGCGCCGATGCAGATGATGTGTACATTGGTAATGGTGTGTCTGAGCTGATTTTAATGTCGCTGCAGGCGCTGTTAAATAATGGCGATGAAGTACTGGTGCCCTCGCCTGATTATCCGCTTTGGACCGCAGCCGTTAACCTGGCCGGCGGCAAAGCGCTGCATTACCGCTGTGATGAGCAGCAGGACTGGTACCCTGATTTAGACGATATCAAACAAAAAATCAGTAAAAAAACCAAAGCCATCGTACTGATTAACCCGAACAACCCCACTGGTGCGGTGTATGACAAAACGTTCTTGTTGGAATTGCTGAAAATTGCCCGTGAGCACCGTTTGGTGGTGCTCAGCGATGAAATTTACGACAAAGTACTATATGACGGCACCGAGCATGTCAGCACCGCCTCACTGGCGGATGATTTAATAATGCTGACTTTTGGCGGTTTATCGAAAAATTACCGTATCGCGGGCTTTCGCGTGGGTTGGCTGTTTATCTCCGGCGCCAAACATTTAGCGCGGCATTATATTGAAGGCCTGAATATCCTCGCCTCAATGCGGCTTTGTGCCAATGTACCCTGCCAACATGCGGTGCAAACGGCGTTGGGGGGTTATCAGAGCATTAACGAGTTAGTGGTGCCGGGTGGACGTTTATATGAGCAGATGGATTTGGCGCATAAACTGGTAACACAAATCGATGGCTTAAGCTGTATGCGTCCTAAAGGCGCTATGTACTTGTTTCCTAAGATTGACCGCAAGAAATTTCGCATCAAAGACGATGAGTTGTTTGTGCTGGATTTTCTGCGTCAGCACAAGGTGTTGCTGGTGCATGGCCGCGCCTTTAACTGGCCAGAGCCGGATCACTTTCGCATCGTATTCTTACCGCATAAAGAGCAGCTGGAAGCGGCATTGGGTAAGTTGGCACAGTTTTTACCCGGTTACAGCCAATAGCAATCAGGTTAGCCTGCCGGGTTCAGATCCCGGCAGGCTTCACCGTCTATTTCAAACTCTACTGTGGTATGGCTTAGCTTATAAGGCGCCAGCACGGCAGCGACTTGCTGCTTGTACTGAAGCTGCCCGGCAAGATCTGCCGGCGTAACCACCTCTAAATGCAGGGTAAGCACATGCTGCTCGCCATCAAGCGACCACAGATGCAAATGATGCACGGCTTTGACAAATTCCAGTTGTTTGAGAGCCGTTTCAATCTGCTGCTGTAATGCCGGGCTGGGCGATACCTGTAAAAATAACGCCAGCGTTTGGCGCAGGCTTTTAATTACGTTAACTAAAATAAACAGGGTAAAACCAATACAAAGTAGTGGATCTAACCAGGCCCAGCCGGTGAAATACATCAGCACAGCGCCGATAAGCACTGCGACCCAGCCCATTACGTCTTCCAGTAAATGCCAGCTGAGCACTTTCTCGTTCTGCGTTTTACCACGGCGTAAGCGCAGCAGGGCTGCACCATTTACCGCTATACCCAACAGTGCCAGCGCAAACATGCCACCGGTATGGGGTAACTGTGGCTGCCATAAACGCGGTATCGCTTCGGCTAACACCCACACCGAGCCTGCTACCAGGATCAGGCCCGTTATTAAAGCGCTAAGTAAGGACCAGCGCCGATAGCCATAGCTGTAACGCGCATCAGGTGCTTTGCCTGCAATTTTACTGGCAAGCCAGGCAAACCCAATCGCCAGGCTGTCGCCTAAATCGTGAATAGCATCGGCAATAATCGCCACGCTATTGGTTAACAGTCCGCCGACAATTTCAACCAGGGCAAAACCAAAATTAAGCCAGAACGCCAGCGCAATATTACTGCTTTCACTATGATGATGCTGATGGCCACAATGATGACCATGATGATGGCCTTGATGCTGCGTTGTCATTTCTGCACTACCCGTCAGAGCAAACCCTGTTAGCAGCTTAAAAGTAAATTCAATAAGATACAACGTCTGACCGTTAGCAATAATCGCCCTTGTATCTGCTGATAGAACACAGTAGTCTTGCTGCATTCTTCAGCCGTCCATACTGCTAACAATACATGACTACTGCGTTTTCTTTTGGTGAAGCCTTTGCAAATTTTACCGCACAGTTATCCTCTGTGGTGTTTTATGCCTTTGATATTAATGGTGTGGCCATCCCATTAGTGCTTATCTGGTTAATTAGCGGCGCCCTGGTGTTTACCGCGTATCTGGGCTTTATCAATGTGCGCGGCTTTGGCCATGCTCTAAGTTTACTACGCAACAATAAACGCACGGGCGCCAAAGGCGAAATTACCCCGTTTCAGGCGTTAAGCACAGCGCTTTCCGGCACTGTCGGTACCGGCAATATCGCTGGCGTGGCGGTAGCGATAAGTTTGGGTGGTCCGGGTGCCACCTTCTGGATGATCGTGGCAGGCCTTTTGGGTATGTCGACCAAATTTGTCGAATGTACGCTGGCGGTAAAGTACCGGCAGATTAATGCCGATGGCAGCGTGTCGGGCGGCCCAATGTATTACATTAAAGCGGCACTGGATAAGGTTAACCTGCCACTTTTGGGCACCTTGCTGGCCATGGCATTTTCAGTATTTGTTATTTTTGGCTCAGCGGGTTTTGTTCATGTGAATCAGGGCTTTGTGCAGGTAAAAACAGTAACCGGTTTTGACAACGCCTGGTTATTTGGTGCCTGCTATGCGCTGTTGGTGGGCGCGGTGATTATCGGTGGCTTAAAAAGTATCGCCCGGGTCACCAGCAAACTGGTACCACTGATGTGCGGTATTTATCTGATTGCCTCTTTGCTGGTGATGTTAAACCATTACAGCGCTATTCCTGCAGCACTGTGGCTTATTGTGCAAAGCGCCTTTACGCCTGAAGCCAGCTACGGCGGTTTTATTGGTGTGCTAATTCAGGGCTTTCGCCGCGCAGCCTACTCTAACGAGGCCGGTATTGGCTCCTCCCCGATAGCTCACGCGGCAGCTCAGGTAAAAGATCCGGTCAGCCAGGGTTTTGTTGGCTTGCTGGAACCTTTTATCGACACTGTGCTGATTTGTACTATTACCGCTTTAGTGATTATTTTAACCGGTGCCTATCAAACCCCGGGGCTGGATGGCGTACAAATTACCTCTGGCGCTTTTGCCTCGGTATTTAGCTGGTTCCCCTGGGTGCTAATGGTAGCGCTGTTGCTGTTTGGTTTTTCTACCGTTATAAGCTGGTCATATTATGGCTTAACTGGCTGGCGCTATTTAGTTGGTCATAACCCCAGGCTTACCCAGCTATACAAGGTGCTGTTCTGTTTTATTGTGTCTATCGGTGCTGTACCCAATGTGATGGCGGTATTTGATTTTATCGACTCGATGATTTTTTTAATGGCCGTGCCCAATATACTGGCGCTGTATCTGCTGTTACCTGAGGTAAAAGCCGACTTAAGCGCCTATTGGCAAAAAATACAGCAGGCGCGTTAGGCCGCCTGCTCTACTGCGGCTATTTTCGCTTTTGCCGTTTTATCAACAGCCGCTTTATCTTTTGCCGCCGGCTTTTTCGCGCCCAGCGCGACTAATAGCTCGTCTTTATGCTGCGCCAGGTACAGCGCCAGCGCTTCGGTCTGGTTGTCATCGGCCAGCAGTTTGCTTTCAGTTAACACTGTGGTCAGCTCATCGGCGGTATCGAGCATTTTGTCATAGGCATCGGCTTCAGCTTTAGAAGTAAAAGTCATTTTTTCCGCTCCGTTACGTTCTACCACATATTTTACGATCACAGCCATGGTGTTTCCCCCTGAATTAAATTACTGTTGTTTTATACAGTATAAATACATTACTGTCTAATGCTTTTATTGCCACCTTTGTCTACTCGAAGTTTTGCCGCTATTGGCGTACTATAGCCTGAATATATAAACGGCCGCCGCGCCGCTAGTAGTTTGATTAACAAGGAATATCATGGCTGATTCTGTATGGTCTGAACGCCGCTCCGGTGCAGAAAGTATGCGTCCGGGCGATCAGCGTACCCCCTGGCAACGCGATCGGGCCCGTATTTTACACTCTGCAGCCTTTCGCCGGCTGCAGGCCAAAACGCAGATCTTAGGTATTGGCCAGAATGATTTTTACCGCACCCGGCTTACGCATTCGTTAGAGGCGGCGCAAATTGGTACCGGTTTAGTCAGTCAGCTGCGCAGTAAAACCCCTGCCGGGCTTATCGATTTTTTACCGGCCGATGCGTTAATGGAAGCCCTTTGCCTGGCACACGACATTGGCCACCCGCCTTTTGGCCATGGTGGCGAAACGGCGCTTAATTACAAAATGCTCAATCATGGCGGTTTTGAAGGCAACGGCCAGACGCTGCGTATTGTCGCCAAACTGGAGCCTTACACCCAGCAGCATGGCATGGACTTGTCACGACGCACCTTACTGGGCGTATTAAAATATCCGGTATTGCAGCCTAACTTAAGCCTCGCGCCCTTGCCTTTGCAAAACCCACTTAATTTGACGCCATGGAAGCCGGCAAAAGCGATTTTTGCTGCCGATAGCGATATTCTTGATTGGATCCTCGCACCGCTGTCTGAAAACGATCGCAGCTTGTTTCAGCAGGTGGATGCCCTGGAGCAATCGCCTTTTATTAAATCACGCTATAAATCGCTGGATGCTTCTATTATGGAGCTGGCTGATGATATTGCCTACGGCGTACATGATTTAGAAGATGCCATAGTGCTGGGTAATATCAGCGAAAGCCAGTGGCTGGCCAACAGCGACTGGGATAACCTGCCCACCGCTCTGGCGCAGCAAATGCAGCACATCGGCGCGGCGTTGTTTAGCCACCAGCATCATTTACGTAAAGACGCTATCGGCTCTTTGGTAAACCTGCTGATAAGCTCGGTGTCGCTGAGAGAAGTATTGCCCGGCGCTACCGAGCCACTGATCCGTTACAATGCAGTGCTGGCAGAGGCGCCGCAAGCCATTTTGCACTGCTTAAAGCAGCTGGTGTACCGCTGTGTTATTTCCAGACCCGATATCCAACAGTCGCGTTTTCGTTGTCAAAACATGCTGATGGCGCTGTTTGACGCCTTTTGCTCAGATCCGTCACGCTTGTTGCCAGCCAACACTCAGCTGCGCTGGCAACAGGCGGCCGATGCGCTGAAAACCCGGGTGATTTGCGATTATATCTCTGGCATGACTGACGATTATGCTGAGCTGATGTACCGCCGGCTGTATGCCAGTGCCGTCTGACAATGTAAGGAAAGCTGTAGTGACCTCTTCTGTACTTCGGGTACTGGCCGGCCCTACGGCGCTGGCGCATATTCAGCAGCATGGTTTGCGCCAGGCTGATATTAAGGTGATGGTAGGTGCCAGTGGCGGGCCTAAATGGTTCAGTTTGTTTGGGCTGGATCAGTACTTATTTGGCGAGTTTTTCGCTGGCCGCACAGCGCCATTGCATATTTTAGGCAGCTCTGCCGGTGCCTGGCGCTTTGCGTGCTTTGCCCAGGCCAACCCAGTGGCAGCTTCTCAGCGCTTTTGCCACGCCTACAGCCATATTTGCTACCCCAAAGGTGCCGATACCAACCTTATCAGCGACATTTCAGCAGGCATTATTGACGAGGTATTTCCAACAGAAGCGGCGCTGGAACAGGTGTTAACCAACCCGGTGATTAAGCTTAACCTGGTGGTGGCCAAAGCACGGCGTATTGCCGCCGGCCGGCACAGGCTTGCCCAGGCCAGCGCACTGACGCTGGCCGCCGGGGCAAACTTGCTACATCGCAAACACCTTAAACATTTTTTTCAGCGCGTACTGTTTCATGCCCCAGCCAGTCAGGCGCCGTTTCATCATGCCGGTATTTTGCCAACACAACATGTTGAGCTAACTAAAGCTAACCTACGCCAGGCGGTAGTCGCCAGCGGCGCTATTCCACTGGTGCTGAACCCGGTAGAGGACATTGCCGGTGCCGGTACTGGCCGGTATTACGATGGCGGTATTACGGATTATCATTTTGACCTGCCCTTTAGTGACGATGGCTTGGTGCTGTATCCGCATTTCTACCCCAGGTTAACGCCGGGCTGGTTTGACAAAGCCCTGCCGTGGCGGCGGGCAACGCCAGCACATTTACATAATGTGGTGCTGTTGTGCCCCAGCGAGCAGTGGGTAAAGTCGCTGCCGTTTGGCAAAATACCCGACCGTAATGATTTTAAACTGCCGGATAACGTACGTATTGCCTATTGGCAAGAAGTGATTGCCCGCTCAGAGCAATTAGCCGAAGCGTTAAAACAGGGTAACTTTGTCGCTGAACCGCTGTAATCTGAAGAGAGAAAGGCCCAAAGCGCAGTGCCCGGGCCTTTTTACCGGCGTTACGGCACTAACGGCGAGACATTAAAACGGCTGGGAATAATATCCAGCTTAACATTGTAAGCACTGCCGTTATCTTTTAAGCCATCCAGATATTGCCAGTAACCCTGAGTTTGCTCATCCTGGGTAAAACGCAGCGTAAAACCCGGGCCATCGCCTTGCATCAGGTAACTTACCACTTCTGTTGCGCCTTTATTGTCTACCAAATCAAAGGTCAGCGTATCTTTTAGCCGGGTATTACGGCTAAACACGCCCGATACCACCGGCGAGCTGATATTCAGGTATTCGCTGCCCACTGTGGCTTGCTTAAGCGGGTTAGGGATAAAACGCTGCTCATTAACATGGTATTGATCATCGCCCTGTAAAATACTGATCCGCACATTTTCAATGTGGTAGCCATTGGGGTTATCGATGCGTTTGGCGTCACTGACATCAATCAGCGTCACTGCACCATTACCAATCGCCTGTACCAGGCCAGTTTTCGCCTCATACACTAAGGCGGCATCTTCATCGATACCAAAGCCACGTGGATACTGCTGCTTATTAAGCTCAGCAGCTACCACTAAGCGGCCAAAGCGGGCTTTGCGGTCAAAATGCTGATCGATAATACCATGACGGAAAAAACCCAGGCCCTGACTCAGCAGTAACGGGCCATTTTCCTGATCCTGCATACCGTTATAACTGTCGGTAAGCCCTTGCGTAAGTGCACCCCAGGAGTCACCGGCCGCGATCATCACCTGGCTCATCATGGCTGCACCGGCACTGGTACCGCCGATTACGCCACCGCGCTGATATAGCTTATACACGGCATCTAACAACGGCGTTATGTTGTTGTCTTTACGTAAAGTGCCGATGATATTCAGCTGATCGCCACCTAAAAACCACACCGCCGTGTAGTCGTGCAAACTGGCCGCCAGCTCTGCGTCGCTGGCATTGTGTTGCCACTGGCTTTCATCCTGCTGTGGTGTCGATTTATCATCTTTTACCGCCAGCGGGATCAGCCTCACCTGTGAGGCCGCTACACCATAACGCTGCATATCGGCCACGAACTGGTTAAAGTACTTAACCGGCTGGCCACTGGCAGCGGGAATAACAGCAATTTTTGCCTTATCGGCACCACCAGCCAGGCTGATAAAGCGTTGATACACAGCGGCATTTGAGCTGCTAAGCGCGCCACCCACCATCACCAGTGCACCGCTGGCACTGGCAAGGCTTGCTGATTCAGGCGGGCTTTCTGTGCACGCTGCCATAGTGGCAACGGCGATAAACGGAATAACATAATGCTTCAATTTTTTGCTCCATTTTTGTGGTAAGAAAACGGGCTGTTGTTATTATTAGTCCCGCGGAGGCAGGTTAACAGATTTCGCCGGGCGAAGTCAGCGTACCAGCCTACTCACTACCACCACTTTGTTACCGGAGTATTTATGGTTGCCAGCTTATTAATTACCCTGTTTATTGCCATGCTATTGCCGTTTCTGGCCAAAGCACCACTGGCCTTTGCCATGCAAAAAGCCGGCGGTTATGACAACCATAACCCGCGCGCGCAGCAAGCCAGCCTGACCGGCTTTGGCCAGCGTGCTAATGCGGCGCATTACAATAGTTTTGAAGCCTTGCTGATTTATGCCTGCGCCGTATTCAGCGCCATAGCACTTGAGGCAGTGGATAGCACCACAGTGGTTTTAGCCTGGGTATTTATCGTCAGCCGGCTGGCGTATCTGGTGTGTTACTGGCTGGACTACGCCACCACCCGCTCTGCAGTATGGATTATCGGTATGGTGGCGGCGTTTTCGATTGCAGTCAGGTCGGTGGTGTAATGTTGGAATCTGAAAATCCCGATATTCTGCATAGCTTTTTCCTTTGTAACGCTCCCCAACAGGCTGTTTCCATAGAACATGTTCTATAAATGATATTAAAAATAAGAATTACGCAAATTGGGAAAGCTAGCTTTTACCACGCAATGAACTTATTAACTCAACAATTTTTTTCTGACCAACAATATCAACAACTCCATCATCAGAAATAGATATGATTAGAGGTTTACTGTCTATCTCATACCTCTTAATTAGAACTGAAGTTCCACCTGCAACTAGAAAATCGTCATCCACCAACCTAGCATTTGCTACTTTCAACAACTCAGATACTTTTTCATCAATTAATTCATATTCACTATCAGAAAGTGATAATCTTTGCTTACCAAATCCAAACATAATTACTCCTTCAGGGGCGGAAGCCCAAGCTCTTCTCTAACTTCGTTGGGTTCAATACCAAGTTTTCTGGTGATAACTTTGTTGGGATCCGCTGCTTTTCTTGCTATTTGTTCGAATGAATAACCTTTGTTTGTTTGAAGCCAATTAATCGATGGCCCGTATATACTATCATAGCCTTGGGGTTTCATTCCTCCGATAAGTGGAGACACAAACGTCCAACTTTTAGGCAAGATATTCCTCGCGTATATAGCAAGACGTTTTGGGAACGGCGTGAGCGACTTATATTTTATTCCTATCTCTCGACGCTTCAAATGCATGATTTCAGCTATGTTTTCCCAATCCTCGCCAGACTCTCGAAGTTCATTTATATCAAGTTCCAATGAATAGATTTCTTTTACATAATTACGCCTTATAGTTTGAAGCTCTTCCTTACAACTCAACCCCAGCGGATCTACCCAGTTAATATGATTCGGTGCGTATTGGTAGTGGTTGATGCCTCCCAATAGCCCTATTGGATCCTGGCTGATAAAACGACCGGTTTGTGGGTCGTAGTACCTAAAGTGGTTGTAGTGTAGCCCGCTTTCGTTGTCATAGTACTGGCCCTGAAAGCGAATTGGGTTATGAATGTCATTAACCGTTACCGAGGCTTTACCAAACACAGTGTAATGCGCTTGCCAGACGATGTTGTTGTCGCTGTCGGTTAAGCTGAGCGGTGTGCCTAACTGGTCTAACTGGTAAAAATACAACTGGCCATCGCTTATCAGTGCCAGCGGTTTGTTAGTGTTTGGCTCAAACACATACCAGCGGTATTCACCCTGGCAGTATTCGCCAATAAGCGTATTGCCTTCCCACAGATAATCGGTGCGCCCGGCGGCGGTAATTTTGGCGCTGCGCCGGCCAAAGGCGTCATATTCGTAACGCGTAACAGAGTCATTGTGCTGCAACGCCGTTAGCTGGTTAAAACCATTAAACTCGCGTTGCTGGCGTTTGCCCGGCGCGGTGGCAGTTAGCTGATTACCGCTATCGTCGTATTGATATTGGTTTTCGTGAAAACGCAGTAAACGGTCCTGCTTTACCTCAATGCCGTCGCCTGTGGGGTTACCAAAACTGTCCCATTGATGCTGTTCGCTCTGACTGGCATCAGTGCTGTGCTGTTTACTAACCAACTGATCCAGCGTGTTATATTGATACTCAACATCACCATTTTGGTTATCCGTAACCGAAACTAACTGGTGTAGCGCACTATAGCTATACTGCCGCTGCTGGCTTTGCGTACCTGTTTGCCATTGCTGCGCGGTTAAGCGGTTAAAGGCATCAAATGCTTGCTGTAACTGCAGGCCACTTTGGTACTCACGGGCGGTTTCACGGCCGGCGTTATCAAAGCTGCGCCACAATACCGGCTGCTGGTTTACCGCCAGTTGCGCCAGTAAACCCTGCTCGTTATAGCGATAGTCCAGCGCGGTGCCATCGGGCAGTAAAGTGCTTAAGCGGCGGCCGGCCTGATCATACTGATGTGCTATGCGCCAGTCATCCTGCCAGTGCTCGTTTAACTGGCCATTGGCATGGTAGTTAAAGCGTAATTTGCGCTGGGCATTACTGGCACGCAGTGGCCGGCCTAATTTATCGTAGTGAAAATGGTTGCTGGCCAGCTGTTGGCCACATAGCGCCGTTTGCTCAATAATACGGCCGCGGCTGTCACGCTTAAGTTTTATCTGCCGCTTGCTGCCATCGTTAACACTGCTGATGCGCCCGGCAATATCATACTGGTAGCGCTGTTGGCGGCCATCAAAGCCCTGTAAGGCGACAGGCCGCTCCTGGCCGTCGTAATCCAACTGATAGCGTGCGCCGTCGCTGCGCATAATGGCCGTAAGGTTACGCTCTTTATCATATTCATAATTAAAGCGGCTGCCATCGGCCTGAATATGCACTACCGGTTGAGCTAAGCCCTCATACTGCCACTGGCTTTGCTCACCTTGTGCATTGGTTTTACTGATAATCCGGCCGGCGTTGTCATACTGCAGCGTTTCGATACTGGCCTGCTCCGGCGCATCGGCCGGGTATTGTTTTACTTGCGTAATATGGCCTGCGGTATTGCGCTGATATTCGGTCACAAGTCCAGCAGCATCTGCGATGCCGTTTAACCGGCCCAGGTTATCGTAACTATAACGGCTTACCGCCTCGCCCTGTTTACGCGCCAGCAGCTGGCCTTCATCATTCCATAAATACTGCTCAGTTTGGCCATCCGGAAATTGGCGCTGGGTTAATTGCCCCTGAGCATTGTACTGATAGCGGCCTATAGCACCATCGGCCGAGATTTCTGCTGTTAACAAACCGGCGGCGCTGTATTCACGGCGCCAGTGCTGGCCTTCGGCGTCGGTAAAACCTGTGCGCTGACCAAGCTCGTTATACTGAAAATGGCTAATGGCACCGTCTGCTTGCTCTACCGTGATAAGCTGGCCCTGCTCGTTAAAATAGTAACGCGTAGCGGCGCCATCCGGCGTTATTTCGGCAATTTTCTTACCCTGGCTGTTCCAGGTGTAACGCCAGGTAGCGCCATCCGGGGCCACCTTTTTAATCAGCTGATTGCGCTCATTATGAAAGTACTGCCAGCGCTGGCCACGGCTATCCGTGCTTGTGGTTAAGCGTTGGCTATCGTCATAGTCAAACTGGTAGTCGTAGTAACCATCATCGCCCCAGTTACGTTGGCAGCGTGCACCCGGGCCTTGCCCCAGCCAGCTGAAATAATGCTTAAACCCGCTGGCACGTTGCCTGACTGCCAGTAAGTGTGCCTGATAACCATAGTGCTCGGTCTGTTTAGCCTGATCAGTGGCGGCAATTAAGTCACGCTGCTCATCATAATGATACTGGGCTAACTGCACGTTTAACGATGTTAGCCCCTGCTCGGTTTGTACTACCGCTTCTATGGTGCTTAACAAGCCTTGCTCGTTGTAGCGCAGCTCTACACCGCGCTTACGGGTGTAATCTATCCGGCTTAAGCGCTGATAGCGGTCGTAATACAGTTGCAGATAGTTACCCAGACTGTCGAAGATCTGATGCAGTGCCCAGCGCGCCGGCCCCTGCTTTTCGCTGCTAAGCGGCACAAACACCCAATGGGTGTTATCCGGGCGCAGCAGTACCTGGCTGCCGTTATCTTCGTGTCGCAGCGCCAGCCCTTCGGCTAACTGATAACTGGTTTGGCCGGCCGCAACAGGCACAAAGCTTAAACGCCGGCCTTCGTCATCGTGCAAGGTTAAGCGCGTTTCGCCATCGCTATTTACTGTAGTTTCAATTTGCAGATGAAAGTTACTGCGCCAGCCATAGCCCAAGCCGAGGTTTTCATGGCACTGACTAGAGCGGTAAGTGCGCTTAAACTGCAGCGGTAACGGGCCTGGCAGTTCAAAATCAATAAGTTCGAGTATTTCTTCGCCGGTGCAGGTCGACACCGGATCGCCAACGCATTCCACCTGAGTTTTATCCGGCGTTACAGTGCCGCTGGCGTTAGTGCCGGTTTCATTGTTGCTTGCCGGGCCGGTTTTTTCGCCAGTATCTGCCTGCGCTGCGCCACCGGGTTTATTGGCTTTTGCCGGTGCCGCTTTGGCCGGCGCAGCTGCCGGCGCTGACGCGCTTTGCTGGCGCTCAGGCGCTGGCAATTCCCGTACCTGCAATTTGCCCTCACTCATAGCCTGAGCAAGCTTAGTAAACAACTGCTGTTTGGCTTGTTGCACCTGCAAGTCGCCACAGGCAATACCCAACCCCTCGGCAACGCCCAGTAAGCCCCTGGCATAGTGATAATCATTAAAATGCCGGCTTAAAAACTCTGCTGCTTCATTAGCAGAGGCAAAGCGCAAGGCTGCACCACCGGCCGTAGTGCTGGTACTAAATTGAATTACTGCACCTAACCGGCTTTTAATGTCGAGTTTATGCATGCTCATGCTGGAAACGTCCTTGTGTATCATTTTGCGGTTGCACCGCCTGATAAAGCGCAACACCGCGATAGCGGCGCAGCGATTGTTCATACTGTAAAACGAAACCGCTGAAGCGGCCCTGCTGTGCCCCGTGCAATAACTGCAGCAGCCTGTACAAGCCACCACAGGCCCCCAGCTCACCGCTTTGGTAGCCCGGCAGTAGGTACTCTGTATCTTCTGTTACCACACCATGTAACTGCGACATTTGATTAAGCCAGCATTGTGAGGCGTAATCGTTGCCACTGTCTGGCAGGCACATCAGGCTTAGCTGCGCCTGGCTAGTACTCAGTTGCAAAGCGGTTTGTCGCAACAAGCCTGCAGTGGCAACATCATCGTCAGCATTTTGCTCCAACTGCGCATCAGAGGCGGCAAAGACTAACTGCAACCCCCTGCCCGACGCGGTTAAACACAGCGCTATTGCGCCTTCAGACAGCAGCTGGCAGCTTTGCTCTGCTGGACTTTGCTCTGCTGCACTTTGCTCTGCTGCGCTTTGTTCTGCTGCGCTTTGTTCTGCTGCGCTTTGCTCTGCTTCATAGCGGCTAAACACCGCTTCGTCATTTAAACTATCGACAGCAATAAGCCAGATCTCTGTCTGCTGCTCCGGCTGAGCTAACAATTCTGCTGCGGCCTTTAGCGCCATTACGCTTGCCGCTGCACCATAAGGAAATACCCTGCACTGCGGTGATTGCAGAAGATCAGGGTGATGTCGCATCAGCTGCTGCAGTAAAGCGCTTAGCAGCGCATCATCGGCGCTGTTAAATTCCGGCAACAGCAAATAGACAATTTGCTGCGCCGGCCTGGCAGGCATCTTCGCCAGTAAAGCGTCAAGCAGCGCCAATAAGCGCTGGTTTTGTGTTGTCGGCTCTTCGCTAAAAGTTGTCTGCTCCTGGCTAAGAGTTGTCGGCTCATCGCCAAAAAATGCCGTGGCAATGTCAGCTTGCTGCCACTTCAGCATCGTTGGCGTTATGGTGGCAAACGCTACCTGCTCCAGCTGCCGGGCCTGTGGCAGGCTGGCTAAATGCAGTGTGTAACTTGCTGCCTTAAGCGCTGGCAGTGCCGGCATCAGTGCGCCCTCCGCTAAATACATCAGCAAAATAAAGTGGCCTGTCGGGGTGTTGCCAAAACTGATAACAGGCCGCAAGCTGGCGCTGCTGTGGGTTACCGCGTTGTAGCACCATAGCAAGGTGGGCTGGCGTAACCGCAAAGCCTGCCAGGCTGCGCCCTGCTTTGCTGCAGGCAAAATCTGCCATCTGTGGGCGCTCCAGTAGCGCATCGGCGTCTATTGCACCAAGCAGCAACGCCAGCGCGTTAACAGCGCACTCATTAAGCTCAGGCTGCTGGCTTAACTCCATTAACAAGGGCACAAATTTTAACTGACCACTAAAGCCCATAGCCTGAATAGCCATTTCAGTACCCTGCGTTGGCTGCCCGGACGTATTCAGGTTAGCCAGCATATTCACCATCTGATCCTGCGCTTTGTCAGGCGCCGCGCACATTAGCAGCATTAATAGCACGTCAAAAAAAAGGCGGCTTGCGGCAAAGCATTCAGGTTGTAGTAGTTGCTTTAGCAGTGTTACTTCGTCTGACGGCTGCCCCAGTAACCAGGCCGCTGCCTTAGCAGCAGCGCGTCGTGGCTCAGTCAAAGATAAAGCAGAGGCTAGTTCATTTATCTGCGGTAAAAGCTGGCGTTTTCGGCTTAAGCCGAGCGCCACCAGTCCAGTAATCGTTTGCATCAATGCCGCTACAGAAGCGGCATCGTTGGCTACTTCGGTGGGCGCCAGCCTTAACGCCAGCCACCCGCCGGGCTCGGCCTGCTTGATCTGCTCACTGTCATTCAGATCATCTGGACGTTGCAGGTATAACGGCTTCAGCACTGCTAACAGCCGTTCTGACTGGTCAAAGTGTTTAATCTCATGCAGCAGTAACCAGGCATAGGCTTTATTAGTTACCGCCGGCAGTTGCTCTGCTGTTAACCGTGCTGTTGGCGTTTTATCAACCAGCCAGGCTAGCCAGGCTGGGGTTTCCTCTGGTAGTGCAATATCAGCTAATAACCGCAGGCAATCTGCCAGACGGGCATCATGCTGGCGCAACTGAACAGGATTAATATAACGGTGCTGTTTAAAGCTAAGGCGTTGCTGCAGCAACAATTCGGCCTGACCGATAATGGCATCGACTTGCAACATGTTTATCAGCCACCGATCAGTACAGTGGGCATACCTACGACGATTTTTCCGCCATGTTCAGTGTCATCACCCAAGCGGGCGGCGTTTTTACCGTTGATAAATACCGTGGCAGAGCCGCCGCTAATCGTATCCGGCGGGCCTATACATACCAGCTTATCGCCTTTACGCGCAGCCGGTATGCCGCAGATAGTCACATTAGGTGAGCCCTGCATTACCGGGCCGCCAACATGAGGCTTAGGGCCCGGATCGACCTTGGGGCATACGTGCATACTGCCAATAACGGCGGCGGGTTTAGCCATAGCGGTATCCTGTTTCCTGCGACAATCAGTTAATACTGACTTTACTGCCTTTAATGGTGATATTGACGCCTTTAATATCGATAGAGCCGTCACTTTTCATCGAGATAGACGCCGCACCGGTTTTAATGGTGATGGCATCACCGGCATCGATTAGCAACTTCTTGCCGACTTTTAGCGTATCACTGCCATCGACGGTGTTTTTGCGATCTTTATTCACCGTCTCAGTGTCGTTGCCTTTAATGGTGGTGGTTCTGTCGTTAGCCACCATATCGGTTTGGTTATGTTCAACCTGCAGTTCAAAGTCTTTTTCGGCATGCAGATAAAACAGCTCTTCACCTTTTTTATCTTCAAAGCGCAATTCGTTAAAGTTAGCCGCTCCGCCGTCTTTGGTTGAGCGGGTTTTAATACCACTTTGGGTTTTATCCGCCGGCAAGGTGTAAGGCGGCATATGATCAGAGTTGTACACCGCGCCGATGATTACCGGTTGATCCGGATCGCCATTTAAAAACTCAACCAGTACTTCCTGATCGCGGCGTGGGAAGAAAAACGCCCCCCAGTTTTTACCGGCCCAGTTTTGACTGACCCGGATCGGACAGGAGCTTTCGTGGTCTTTTACCTCAGAGCGATCCCAGTGAAACTTGACCGTTACCCTGCCAAGTTCATCGACGGAGATCTCTTCACCACCGCGGCAAGTCACTGTAGCCGTCTGTACGCCGGTGATAACAGGCTTGGCGATGGTCAGCTGTGGCCGGTAAGCAACCGCTTTGGGCACACAATAAAAGGTATTACTGATATCTTGTGATGCAACCTTATTGGCACCTGTTTGGCTGGCGATGGCGGCGGTCAATACCACTTCGGTCAGCACATACTGTTTGCCGGCTTCGGCTTTATCGTCATGCTCTGTAAGGGTAAAGGTTTTGCCTATGCTAAAACTGCGGCAATTACTGGCACCCTTGCGCCGGTTGATATCACGCTGCAGTGCCTCTAAGCGCAAACCAGCAATGGCATTAGCCCGTGGGTGAATGTCTGCTTCAGCATCATAATTAAACACTTCGTATTCAGCATGACCACTTACCAAGCTGCCTTTACTCACCTCACCGGTGGGCAGTGCAGTTGGCTTTTTCAAGTCAAAGCCGCGCTGCACAAACTTGCCCGGCGCCATTACTAGCGCCTGTTGCCACAGATGGATATGCGGCTCGGCTAAACTGCCGGAGAAATATTTTACCTGCTCCTGGCTACAAGGCTCATAGGCTGAGGCTTTATCAGCCAAAATCAGCTTATGGCTGCTCTGGCTATGCTCAAAATAATAAAAGATACCTTCGTGCTGTAATAAACGCTGGATAAAATCCAGATCGCTCTCTTCATACTGCACTTTAAAATCGTAATCCGGGTAGCTGCCCTGAATTTTGCTTGCCACATCTACTTTAACGCCATGCTCACCGGCCAGCTGCTCGACAATTTTCAGCACATTTTTCTTACGAAAAATCCGGCTATTTACCCGATGCTGCATATACCAGGCACTCGCCACCAGTTGCAGACTGTAATCGCGGTACGTAGCCTCAGCAGCAGCTTTAGCTACCCGCTCGCCTAATGCCGTAACATCCGCCACCACGGCATGAAAATAACGCTGGGTTTTGTCACCCAACTCTAAAGTAATAGTGACTTCCTTACCGATCAGCGCATCAGCTTTAATATCGCGGCCATTGCTATACACTTCAGCTTTAACACTGAACAAGTGTGACAGCGCTTCGCGATATACAAACCGGGTTAAAATTAATGCATCTTTGCCAAGTGGCGTGTCAATTCTGATGCTATTCTCGTCCTGGGTTGCCTGTTGCATCCATTCGCCTCAACTGGTTACTGATAAGATGATCGGTAAGAAAGCTAAAAAGAGCTGGTGCGGCACGCCACACCAGCCTGAACTGCTTACAGCTTAGAGCCTTTAACGCCGCTGTAACCGTATACCAACGGTGCAGTAACGTTGTTTTTGTCGTCTGTAGGCGTAACAGTCATCATCAGCTCGGTGTAGCTGATCACGATAGTTTCGATAGGACGGTCACCAGAAACTGACATCTGATAGCTGCTGATCATCGCGTCAGTCAGTTCTATCTTCATGATCTCTTCCACTTTGTCACCTTGTTTGGTGATGTGGAATACCGCTTTCTGGCCTTTGCCGATAGTGGCTTCTTTGAACAGATCTGGAGAAGCTTTGTCCTGCAGTTTAGTGATAACAATATCATTTAACCGGGTAGCGCTGGCTTCACGGTCCATCGCTGTACCAGTGTACGAGCTCAGCTCACGCTGAGTGCCCCAGTCCATTGATAATACCGTGATCATGTCCTTGAACTCTTCAGCGGTGGTCTCGCCTTTGATTGCGCCGTATTTCAGGTAGGTATTTGCTTGCATGCTATGCTCCTTTTGCATATTTAAACAGGTGCCCAGTATTAGGCATCAAGAGTCGCCTGGGTAAAACCCGGACAAAACGTTAAAAACCATCAGAAAATTCAAACAAAAATTACTCACAATAAACATTTAATCTTTGAATAAACCACAACATCTGATTTACAGCTTTTAAACTTCACAAATTATATCGTCAAAACCATTATTGACAACACATAATTAACTTTTTAATGAGTCATTTTTAACTTAATCAATTAACGCCAGCTACTATGGCTGGCGTTAATCAGTGAATAACTAGTTAATTTGGTAGTCGAACTGCTCATCGACCACTTGCAACTGCACCTGGTTAACACTTTGCTGCTGCGCCACACGCTGTAAAATGCGCACCGACAGCTCTGGTAGCAGTTGGTTCTGCAGAATATTGTGAATAGTACGAGCGCCAGATCCGGCGTCCTGACACTGGCTGACGATTTTCGCCACCACGTCAGCGCCGTAGCTAAAACTGGCGCGATAGTGTTGCTGCAAGCGTTTAGCAATGCGGTTAAGCTGCAAGCCAGTGATCAGCGACAGCTTGTCATCATCCAGCGGCAAATAAGGGATCAGATTAAGCCGGCCGAGAAACGCCGGTTTAAATACCTTTAATAAGTCATCTTTGAGCGCCTTACCCAGGCCGTCGATGGAAGGTGCCGTGTCCACATCTTCAAACAACCGCATAGTGGTATCGGTGCCCACATTCGACGTCATAATAATGATGGTATTTTTAAAATCGATATCGCGGCCTTCGCCGTCTTTAATGGTGCCTTTATCAAATACCTGATAGAAAATATCCTGCACACCGGGGTGGGCTTTTTCCATTTCATCCAGCAGGATCACGCTGTAGGGTTTACGTCGCACCGCTTCAGTCAGTACACCGCCCTCACCATAACCGACATAGCCTGGTGGTGAGCCCAGTAGCAGTGATACTTTGTGCTCTTCTTTAAATTCCGACATGTTAATAACGGTCAGTTGCTCTTCACTGCCGTACACTTGCTCAGCCAGGGCCAGTGCGGTTTCAGTTTTACCCACCCCGCTTGGCCCGGTCAGCAAAAAGATACCATTGGGTTTGTTTTCATCCGCCAGCTGAGCGCGCGAGGTTTGCACCGTGCGGGCGATAAGCTCAAGCGCATGATCCTGCCCCACCACACGCTGGCGTAAAAAGCTGCTGAGCTCCAGTACAGTGTTAATTTCATCGGCCTGCATTTTGCCAAGCGGTATACCGGTCCAGTCAGACACCACTTCGGCCACCAGCTCTTCGGTAACCTGCCAATGCACCATCGGCGCTTTAATGGCAGCAAACTGGGCTTTAATCTCTAGCAGTCGCTGTAGTAATGGCGAGTCTGCGCTTTGCGGCTCTGCCGTAAGCTGACGGGCCAGTTCACGTGCTTCCAGTACCAGTGCTTTTTGCTGCTGCCAGTGCTCTGACACAGCAGCTAACTCAAGCTCCGCCTGCTCAGCACGGCTTTGCAATGTTGCCAGCGCCTGCTGATGATCAACCCCCAGGCATTGTTCACGGGTCAGGACGGTGATCTCCTGCTGCAACTGAGCTACCTTACGCTGCAGATCTTCTACCGCGCCGGGTATCGCATCCTGGCTCATCGCTACCCGCGCACAGGCGGTATCTAACAAACCAACCGCTTTATCGGGTAGCTGACGACCATTGATATAACGGTGCGACAAACCAACTGCGGCCAGTAAGGCCTGATCGGTGATGGCGACCTGATGATGCTGCTCCATTACTGGTAGCAAACCGCGCATCATCACCGCCGCCAGTTCAGGCGTTGGCTCTTCTACTTTTACCACCTGAAAACGGCGCGCCAGTGCCGCGTCTTTTTCAAAGTATTTTTTGTATTCGGCCCAGGTTGTCGCAGCAATAGTGCGCAGTTCACCACGCGCCAAGGCAGGTTTTAACAGGTTAGCCGCATCATTCTGGCCGGCCTGACCGCCACTGCCAATCATGGTATGGGCTTCATCGATAAACAAAATCACCGGGGTTGCCGAACGGTTTACTTCGTTAATGACATTTTTCAGCCGGTTTTCAAACTCGCCTTTCATGCCCGCACCGGCTTGCAGCAAGGCTAAATCAAGCACCCTTAAGCTGATATTTTTCAGTTTATCCGGCACTTCACCGGCGGCAATTTTCAGTGCCAGCCCTTCCACCACAGCAGTTTTACCCACACCGGCTTCACCGGTTAAAATCGGGTTGTTTTGCCGCCGCCGGGTCAAAATATCAATCATCTGGCGGATTTCGTAATCACGACCAACAATAGGGTCAATTTTGCCGGCGCGCGCCTGCGCCGTCAGATCGGTGGTGAACTGATCTAACGCCGGTGTTTTACCTGAACTCAGTTGCGTTGGGTTGGCCGGCGTAGCGCCTTGCTGCTCCTGGCTTTGGCTACAAAGTTGCGGCCATACCCGCAGCAGCTCGGCAGCATCGAGTTTATCCAGTGCCGGTACCCGTCTTAACAGCAAGGCGGCCATGCTGTCGTCTTTTAATAAGGTGTACAGCAGATAGGCGCTGCGAATTTGCTGATCGGCGAACTCAATGGTGGTACTTAGCCAACTGGTACGTAACAGGTTAATAAGCTGCACCGAAATGGTCGGCAGCGCATTGTTGCCGGTTTTCATGCTTTCCAGCGCTTGCTGTAACTGCTGTTTCACCACATCGATATTGACAGCGAAGCTTCTGAGTAACAATGCCAGGTCGCCATCGCCCTGCTCCAGCATCGCGTCCAGCCAGTGCTCAATTTCAACACTGTAGTGCGAGCGCGACTGACAGCGGGCCGTGGCGGCCTCCAGTGATTGCCGGCTGGCCGGGTTTAACTTTTCAACCAGACTTTTTAACGTAGTTGTAGACATAAGTGCTTCCTGTGCATTAATTCCGGGCCAGTTGATAGCCCAGCCGGGTGGTATGGTGTTGGTGCGGCGCGCTGACGGCCAGACTGCCGCTACGGCCCAGACAAAGTTGGTTAGCGCCTAATTGCGCTGATGGAAAATCGCGGTACTGCCCAAGCAGTGTCAGCCGCACGTTAAGCGCCGCCGGCAGAAAGTCGGCAATAACTGCACTGATTAATTGATAGCGCCGGCTGCCGGGCTGTAGCGACTGGCCCTGCCCTGACGGCACCGTAACCTCGATATCAATAGCTGAACTGACATCCCAGACTCGGCTGCCTAACATGGCGGAGCGCCCCAGCTGTGCATGCTGTCCCTGTCGCAAAAACTGCATCGGCAACCGGCTTTGTTCATCAGCACCAAGCTTAAGCCAGCGCCCTTGCAGTGGATTTAACTCGACGTTGCAGCCGAGTAACTCGCTAAGAATTTGCGTTAGCTGACGGGCGCTGCGGTTTTGCTGAGCAAAAGCACCAGCGTAATAAAGCCCCAGCGTGCTTTGAGCGCCGGACAGATGCCGGATAACCTGACTAAAACTGTCGTCATGGTTACGGCTCATTTCATACTGGCAGGCAAAACGGTACTTTTCCCAGGCCCGGTAATACAACGAAATCAGCCGGTGATTAAACAGGTCAAAAAAGTCGCGCATGGTTTTATCACGCTGCTTTAACCGCTGCAGTACCATCTCAGTATAATGTTGTGGCATCACGCCACTGGGTCCGGTCAGCCCCATAAAGCTGACATGCATAGCGAGCGCATGCGGCTGGGTCTTTTGCTCACTGTCGCCGTCAGATAACGCTGTTAGCTGCGGGGTGATTTTGCTGATCGGCTGGCCCGGAAACCCCAGGTGCTGCACGCTTTTAAAGCGCACCAGCTCTTTAAACGGGAAGCCATCGCGGCCCACGCCCTGCCACAACTTTTGCTCACTGCTAAACTGCCGCTCTATGGCATAAACGGCCTGATAAAAGTCAAAGCGGCTGGGCTCTTGGGCTAATTGTTCCAGCGTCATAACAGCACCTTAGTGCCGCAGCGGGCCGGCCAGCGATGATATAGCTGTTCATGCTCTTTTAGCTTCACGCTAAGGCGGGTGTAGCTATTTACCGTGGCATACTGGGCAAAAAATACATCCAGTACACTGGCAAAAAAGTAGATCCCGCTGCCGGCATAAGAGGCCTGAGTAAACTCCAACAAAATTTCACTGCCGCTACACACCGCGGTTCTACCCTGCTGACTTACCCTGGCACTGCCGGCACTGATACGCAAACTACAGATACCATCAATCAGCGCTTTCGACTCGGGTGTACAGCGAAAATCATACAATTGCAGCGTTTCTTTTAGTCTTTTCAGTGCATCATCACCGGTGAAGTGGTTCAGCGTTAGATGGTTTACCAGCTGCCAGCGGCTGGCTTCCTGCAAGGCGGGTCTTACACTGGCTGTCGGCGCCAGCAAGCAGCGGATCTCCTTCACCACATCAGCATGTTTACTGATTAAAAACCTTGGCTCACCGCCACCAAAGGGTAAGTAGGCCGGTAAATTGCGGTTGCTGCACAGCGCCTGCACCTGTAATACCCAGTCTTTTGCCTGTTCGGTTGCATCTTTCCCCTGAAACTTACGGTCAATCACCGACAAGTACACCTCAGTGCCGGTTTCAGAGTAGCCGCCGGCCCAGTCAGCAAACTCCCGCCGGGCGTGCCAGAACAGATCCTGCTGTTGCAGATAATCCGGGTGCCCCTGGCTGTAATAAGGGTTTAGTGTTAACTCATTGCCAAACGGGTCAAACGCCTGCACCTGTTCAATCCGCACCACTTCACACACATCGGCATCCAGATAACGCGGTACCAGCCGGTACTCGTACTGTGACGCGTCCAGTTTCACCGGCTCCAGTTTCTGGCTAAATAGGTTAATTACCGGCGTACAGCCCAGCAGCAGACTGTCTGGCGTGATATGCCGCTCCAGCTCATCGGCGCCGTCCGCCAGATAGAAATACAACTCGGCTTTATCTTTAAAGCCGCTCCAGGCGGGGTCTAAATCGGTTAACTCGACAAACAGAAATTTTTCCGGACATAAAAACTGCTCTATCAGCAAACGATAACCGGCAAAGCTACGCTGGCTATAAGGTATCACCTGATGCTCATCAGCAAATCCAACGGCGTTAAGCTGTGTAGCGCTGATAAATCTGATGCTGTCAGGCTGGCCTGGTAGCGCTATGCCAATACAGAGCAATTTACTGAGCAGAAGCTCATACAAACGGTACACATGATGACGCTGGCCATTTAAGTAGAACCTTAATTTGGTGATGTCCAGCTCATGCAGGCGGGTTTTGTCAAACTCGCAGCTTAAGGTGAGTTTTAACAGCGCCTTGGCACTTTGCTGTACCGGCGGGCGTGGTGCGTGAAAAGGCGCGTTTTTAAACTCAGCCGCGCTCACTTCCAGCGGATACAAGTCAAGATCGTAACAGGACTGAAAAGTACAGGGTTTAAGGCCATCGACGCGGGTTTCAAACTCAGTGCCTTTTTTAATCGCAATACCAGAGTTAGACAAGTTCTGGCTGCTGAGTTTAAGCACCGAGGTTGACGGGATCGGCGCCTGATAATCCGGGTACAGCTGGCCAAGCAACGCATCGGTCAGTTCAGGAAAGCTGTCGTCCAGTTTTTGCCGGATCTGTGCGGTTAACAGCGCAAAGCCTTCAATTAAGCGCGACACGTGCGGATCTTCAACGTTCTCTTCGCTAATCCTCAGCCGGCCGGCAATTTTCGGGTATTGCTCGGCAAACTCGGCGCCCATACGGCGGATATAAGTCAGCTCACGATTGTAATACTTCAATAACTCATCATTCATGCCTGATAATCCCTGATGGTCAATCCTAAATGCACCGGCTCTACCTCAGAGTCGAACATAATGTGCTCCGGCTCCGGATCGGCATAGAGCAAAGCCTGTATGCGCAGTTTTAATACCCGCTCCATGCCATGCTCCTGCTCCGGCACACTGACCTCAACATCAACAAAGCGCGGCTCAAAGCGGCGAATACTCTGTTCTACGGCACGGCACAGCTGCAAGCGGCCCTCGTCTGAGTCCACCACCATTACCGAGAAATCCGGTAAACCGTAGTTGAGCAGGCTTTGTGACAGCTCTTGATAACTGTCTGGCCAGGTATGCCACTGCACCCGGCTGTTAAGCAGGTTTTCCAAATCACGGCGTACACTCTGGCGCAGGGCTTTTAAATCAAAACCACGCCGGCTGCGACCGCTATCCTGCTGGCCGGGGGCGTCGTCGATCAAGCGGTCAAGTATTGACTGCTGTAACGGTTGTTTAGCCTGTAGCTTCAAACGCCCTACTCCTGCTGTGACTAGGCCGGCTCAGCAACGTCACACAGCGCCAGGTTTGTTAGCTCTGACAGCGGCAGCGCCTGCTCGCCGGCCAACAGCATTTTCTGGCCGATACCGGTAAACAGTTGTTCGTGCAGTTGTTGCCAATCGGTGTCTTTACCCAGCCGCTCGGAGATGCGACTGCTGCCGACATAGGTCAGCGGCACAAATACCTCGCCCTGCGGGCCATCTTTAATGACTATTTCCGCGCGCCGCCACACGGTATCAAGCAAAGACTCCGGCTTTTTCAGCTGCAGGCTGTCAATTTCATCAAAGCGGGCCAGGTAAAATTTGCCATCGGTACCAAACAGCTCCAGATACGCACCCAGGCTATCGTCAATATCACGCAGCTCGCTCACCGCATTGCCGTTTAACTCAAATGACACCGCCGGCCGGGCCGCTTCCATTTGCGCAGCCGCTTTGGCCGCTGCGGCATAATCCTGCTCGTTAAGCGCCAGACGCAGTGCTAACAAGGCTTCAAACATCTGATCAGGCTCGCTAAACAAGGTGGCGGTCATGCCGCCCTGGTAAAAATCCTGCCGGGCAGAAGCGGCCCGGATCAGCTGGCGCAGGTTAACAGCACCGACCAGAAAATCCGGATGCTGGCGCACCATCATATCCAGCTGTTGGTCAGCCTTCTCTAACGCGCCCTGAATACACAACAGTTCGATGTAACAGGCCCGCACATCGGCATTGGCCGGATCGTCACGCAGTATGGCAATAGCGCGTTCAGTTGCGCTTATCAGTTCGCCTTGTTTGATAAAAGTCTGTAATTGTTTCACGGTTAACCTCACGCTGTAGCGGCTTGTTTAGGTGATAACTCGGCAACCAACTTTACTGTTGTAATCATTTGATCTAACTGAAAATGCGGTTGCAGTTGAATAATGGAGTAATAGCGGCCCGGCTCGCCGCGCTTTTCGCGTACCTGAATGCGCGCTTCGCGCAGCGGGTGACGCGCCCTGACGTCGGTTGACGCATCCGTCGAGGCAGTAGTGTAATTGTGCAGCCAGCGCTGCAGTTCCTGCTCACAATGCTCGGCAGACTGATAGCCGCCCACCTTATCGCGGCCTATCACCTTGATATAATGTGCAAAACGGGCAACACAGAGGATGTATTGCAACATGGCGGACAAACGGGCGTTCACGGTCGACAGCTTATCGTCATACACTTTGGCCTGTTGCACCGAGGCATTGTTATAAAAGGCAAAATAATCGCTGTACGGCACGGCTGACAGCGGTACAAAGCCATTGTCAGATAACTGCGATTCAAAACGATGCCCCACCAGTAAATTGACCGACGGCTTATTGGCGTTTTGATACTTTTCTGTCTCATAACGGCTGACCGGCAAATCACACACCAGGCCGAAGCTCTGCTGGCCGGCTTTCATACCGCGAATTTGGGCAAACCAACCTGATTCGCTGTAGGCTCTAACCAGCACAGCGGCAAAGGCAAAAGCGGCATTACCCCACAGGTAATCCTGCTCGCTGTTAGCCAGGGTTTCCCGAAACACAAAACCTTCCGTGCGCGAGCCATCGTCTTTGTATGGGCTGCGCATCAGGATCTGCGGCAGTACCACGCCTAAAAAGCGGGCATCTTCCATCGCACGTAACGAGCGCCATTTTATGTATTCGGGCTGTTTAAACTGGCTGCCAATGTCGGCAACCTGACCAAGTTCAGAGAAATGATCGACACCAAACAACGACGGATGCGCCGCGCAAATAAAGGGCGCAAAGGCTGCTGCTGCGGTGCGGGCCACTTCTTTTAGGGTGTCTAAATCGTTACTTAACTGGCCGGGACGTATTTTGTGGCTGATCTGATAATCGCCAATTAACACGCCAAAGGGCTCACCGCCTGGCATGTCAAATTCGTTGTCATAAATCAGCTTAAAAAAGTCACTTTGATCAAAATCAATGGCGCGGTTGATGTCTTTACTCAGCTCAGCCCAGGATAACGACAACAGCTTTACTTTGATCTTCTGCTCGCGATCATGCCGTTCGGTTTGCTCTGTCAGATACAATAAGCCACGCCAGCTGGCTTCCAGCTGCTGAAACGACCCCTGATGAATAATGGCGTTTAACTGCAGGTTAATCAGCTGGTCGATATCAGCAATAGCCCGGCATAACAACGCCCTGACCTGATCAACCCGGTTAACTTTGGCAACCGCAACATGTTGCTGCCAGTACAAAATAGCGGCTAACGGGTCTTGTTCGCGTAAAAAGCGCGCCAGCACACCACTACGCTCCAGCCGGGTATAGGCTGGCTGCTTGGCATCTTGTGCTATGGCATCACTAAAAGATGGCTGTGTAAACACATCCTGTGATACGAAACTTACCGCGTCAGCCATGACATCCTCGTCCACTTCATTCAGTTTGGGCGACAACCAAGGCACAGCAACCGGGGGATAACGGCCGCTGCGCCAGGTTGTTATTAACCACCCATCTCAGGGATTTTTGCCACTAAACGCAGTGAGGTAGACAGCTCTTCTAACTGTAACCAGGGGCGTAACCAAGCCACCGCATTATATGAACCCGGACGGCCCGGAATTTCACGCACCTGCACTTTGGCATCGGCCAGCGGATAACGCGCCCGCACTTCCTGACCACTGCCTTCTGAGGCATTAACGTAGTTCAGGATCCAGCGGTTTAACCAGACTTCAACATCTTCGGCTTCCATAAAACTGCCGATCTTGTCGCGCGCCAGAACTTTCAAATAATGGGCAAAGCGTGACGTTGCCATCAGATAAGGCAGACGGGCTGAAATTGCCGCATTGGCAGTCGCTTCAGGGGTGTCGTATTTCTTCGGTTTTTGCGCCGTTTGTGCACCGAAAAACACCGCATAGTCGGTATTTTTATAATGACACAGTGGCAAAAAGCCCATTTTACCCAGCTCAGCTTCACGCCGGTCAGTAATACCAATTTCGGTTGGGCACTTCAGATCCGGGTCACCATCGTCACTCATAAAGATATGGCTGGGTAAACCTTCAACCTTGCCACCGCCCTCTGCGCCGCGAATAGCGGTACAGAAGCCATACTGAGCAAAGGCATTAGTCAGTTTGGTACCCATGACATAAGCGGCGTTCATCCAGCAATAATCGGCATGGTTAGTGGTTTTGGCTACGCCTTTGTGTGCGTCCAGCTCAAACTCTTCAAAGCCAAACTCTTCAATCGGCGCCGTTGCCGCACCATAAGGCAGGCGTGCCAGTACCCGCGGCATGGTCAGAGTAACAAAGCGTGAATCGTCGCTGTCACGGAACGAGCGCCATTTGGTGTATTCCAGTGACTCGAAAATTTTCTCTAAATCGCGTGGTTTTGACAGTTCAGTCCAGTCATCAAAACCAAATAACGCCGGCGATGAAGCCGAAATAAACGGACAGAAACCTGCTGCAGCCACGTTAGACATGTAGGTTAAAGTTTCAATATCTTCCGGGTGATTAGTAAATTCGTAATCACCGATAATAGCGCCGTATGGCTCACCACCTGGGGTACCAAACTCTGACTCATAGACTTTCTTGAAAGTCTGGCTTTGGTCAAATTCAACCGCTTTGCTTAAATCCTTATACAGCTCTTTTTTGCTCATGCTGATCATGCGGATCTTAAGCGAAGCGCTGGTCTCAGAGTTCGTCACCAAATGGTGCAAACCACGCCAGCTGCCTTCTAACTTTTGAAATGCCGGGGCATGCATAATGGCGGACAACTGCTCAGAAATCAGTCTATCCAGCCGATTAATGGCTTCATTAAAGGTTACCGTTAAGTTCTTGTTCCAGCTTACCGTGCCGCTTAAGGCTTCTTCGGTAAGGGTACGCAGTAACTCTTCCGCGCGCGAAGCGTCAGTTTGTTTAGTAGCGCCAATGGCCTGCTCTAATAACGAGCTGCTGGCAAGCGCAGCATTATCATGTTGTTCTAATAAGGCTTCAGTGCTCATGTTATTTGCTCTCCACGCTCAGATCCTGCGCCAGCTTCTGCAAGTCTTCGTTATTGTTCAGCACGCGCTCCAGGATGTTTTCCAGCTCTTCCGAGCGGTCAATCTTGGTCATCAAATCGCGCAGCTTATTGCGCGTGGCCATTAGCTTATCCAACGGCTCTACCTGCTTAACAATGGCTGCCGGTTCAAAATCCTGCATCGATTTAAACTGCAGATCGACACTGAACTCGCTACCATCAGCAGCTAATTTGTTTTCCACTTTGAAATTCAGTTTCGGGTTCATCCGCTTTAACACTTCGTCAAAATTATCGCGGTCTATCTGCACAAAACGACGGTCTTTTAACGGCTTTAACGCCTCGGTATTCTGGCCGGCAAAATCACCCATTACGCCAACAACAAACGGCAGCTCTTTCTTAACCGCAGCTCCTTCTGTTTCGACGTCATAAGTAATATGCACGCGGGGCTTACGCACCCGGGATAACTTGCTATGAATACTTTCCATTGACTTTCTCCTGTTACTCAGCTGTTAAGTGTTTCAGTTAGTGCCTTGGCACTACTTTTGTTGCGGGATCCCCGCCAGCCGGAAGTAATGGTTGCGGCTGTTGTTATCATCAATTAATTCCTGTAGCAGCTCAGGCAAACTGAGGCCACTCCAATGCACGACCTGCTCGAGGGCGTAAGAAATAGGTGAATGTGGCTCGGTTTTACGAAAAAACTCAGCTGCCTGCTTAAGGCTTAGCAACACCTGCTCGCGGCTTTGTACTTGTTTTTGCACCGGATCAACCGCAACAGTGCCGTCATCATCGTGCTGTTGTTCAACGCTTAGCTCAGCCTGCTGCGCCAATTTATCTGCTGCCAGATAACGCACTGCATCCAGACATTTTTGCATCGCTTTACTGATGGCACTGGTAGGCTGCGGCTCGCCGTTCATCGCCGCGTCCATCGCGTGCGACAGCAGGTTAAACTCGGCCATCGCCGTTTCAATTTGTTGCACCAGTTGCTGGTAAAAGCCGGCTGAGCTTTCTGCCACGGCGTCTTTAATTTGCTCCAGGCTGGCAATACCGGCATCGGCTTTTTGTTTTTGCCGCTTCTCGTCTTTGCGGGAAATATCTGCCGCACGCTGATACTGCCAGCAGGCAAACTGGCCATGTGCTGTCAGTTCAGTTAGCGGAATGCTTAAAATTGGCGTGATCAGGGCACCATCACCTTCGTAACCATTTAAGCCAATTAGCGGCGCGATACGCACTTCCATGCCATCTTCGTCCGGCAAGGGGTAGACCGTGGGCCAAAAATGTTCGATCAGCAAGCGGGTGGTTTTAAAACCGGTTGCCAAGCCAACAAAGCCGTGCGTGCGACATAAGGCTTCAATTAGCCAGGCACAGTACTCTAAATCTTTTACCTGCTGGCACAACAAGGTGGGAATCTGCTCCGACAACGGCCGCCAATCTATGGCCAGTGCCTGAAAATCCTCATCTTCGGCCAGTAACGAGCGCTCGTTCGCTCTGGCCTGACCGCGAATATCTTTCAGCTGATAATACTGTGAGGTAGGTGAGATATCGCTGCGCGGATCGATGCCACTAGGCGCATCAGCAGATATCGCATTAATTAACAATTCAAAATCAATTAATTCACTGTAATCCATCACAACAACCGAATAGGGACATGAAACAGCGAATAATGTTACTTTAATGTTTTATTAATGACAACATTTAACTTATATTTTCTAATTTTTAATAAATAGCGGAATGGTTTTGTCTTTTTCGTTTACATTTTCAGTGTTGTTATCAACCTTAACTAAAATACAGGTAACATTGTCACGCGCACCGGCCACCAGGGTAGAATGCAATAACGCCCGGTTGGCTTCGGCAATATTATTGTGCGCCAGATACTGATAAATCTCGTCGTCGCTCAGTTCTTTATTCAGGCCGTCACTGCATAATAAAAACACATCACCGGGCTGCCAGACGCCGCTAATCACATCAATACTCAAATGCGGATCAACGCCCACGGCCCGGGTGATCACATTAGCCAGTTCATGATGCTCAGCCTCGTCACTGCGCAGTAACCCCTGCTCTACCATTTCATTGACCTGAGAATGATCGCGGGTAATCTGTCTTAGCACATTGTTACGCAATAAGTAACCGCGGCTGTCGCCGGCCCAGAGAAAGTGATAATGCCATTTGTCCAGTAGCAGCAGCACCACGGTGGAACCTGCGGTATGGCCGTTCAGATGCTGTTCGCTGTAGCGGCACAGCTCCTCATTAGCCTGTAACAACGACTCCGTTAACAGCCGCACAGATACCTGTGCCGCCCGCTGTACCGCCACCTTTATGGTATCAACCACCAACTGACTGGCAATGTCGCCTGCGGCGTGGCCGCCCATACCATCGGCAACCAGCCAGACACCGCTATCCGCCAGATCCAGACAGGCGTCTTCGTTTATTTTGCGCACCAAGCCTTTATGGGTCTGGGCATGAGATACCACCTGTTTCATTTACTGTCGGTTCCGTTACTGAGAATTTGCGCCTGCTGCCAATGCCCGCGTTGCCACTGACCGTCAAGCATGGCGCCAAACTGACTGACTTGCGGCAAGCCCTGAGTGATCAAGGTGCAAGGCTCGACTAACGGCGAGCCATCTGTCCACCAGATACAATAGCGGCCAAACAGTTGCCGGTAGCTGTGATGCAATAGCTGTTCAGCCTGAAGCGGGCTATTGGCTGTTAGCACCCAGGCCGCACGCCCCTGCGCTGGCGGCATTGCCGGCGTGGTTAGCATTTGAGTCGCCGGCCAATCGATTTCAGCACTTAACAGCGCCGCTAACCAGGGCTCAAACACAAAGTCGTCTTCCAGTGTTTGCAGGATCTGATCTTGCAGTGCATGCGCCCAGCTGTCATTCAGCCGAGCGGATACCGGTGTACACTGCAGACGCCGGGCCAGAGTAAAAGGAAAATGCCGCCCCACCTGATCGACACTTGGCATCAAGGTGCCGCACATGGCCTCTTCACCACACACCCCAGCAGACAACGCAAAGTGCCAGACCGGACTGGTCAGGTAAGTATCAAGCCAGGCCGCGCCCAGCTGCTCGCGGCTTACCGCTAATACCGCCTGCAACCACTCTTGCCAGCTGTCGATAAAGGCGGTGGACAGGTTCTGTGCAACAAAATCGCCCCGACTGGCAATTTTGCCGCACATGCCAATTACATTTACAGACTGACCGGACAACTGAAGGTCTCCAACGCATTACTCCAAAACGGATTGTTAACAGTATCAGGTACCAATTCGACCCGTGCTTTATTGCCCTGCACCGCCAGATGCAGTGTCATATCGGTGCGGGTTTGCGGCCGCTGTTCGGTCAGCGCATCAAGGAAGCGGAACCAAGACCACTCACCTTCCTGACTGATGTTCGACGGCAAACCGGAGTTCGCCGGTGTAAACACCAGCCGGGTTTGCAATTTGTTGCGATCGCCAGGCCAGAAAAACTGCCGTGAGCGTGTCGGGCCGTGGCGGTAAGACAGTTCCTGCCCGTCAAGCTCCAGCAGCAGATGGGTAATGTGCCTGTCCAGATAGACCGGTTTTAAACTAAAACCGACCTGCAGTTTCTGACTGCCATCGGCAAAGAATGCTGACCTTATCTGCCTGGCCTGCTGGAAGGTTTTCAGCACGCTGTGATCCAGACCAATATCGCGTTTAAAGGTCCAGGTTGCGCGACTGGTATTAACAAAAGGCTGTAAATACTCATTAAAAAAGCTGTCCAGCGTACCGCCATAACCGAAGAAGCGTTCAAAATCGCGCAGCTTAATATCATCTTTACTGCGCCGGTTTAGTGGATAGCGTCCGGCAATAGCCCTGCGGTATTCCGCCAATACTTTGCCCTGCCAGGCTTCATTAATATGCTGGCGGCTACCCTTGGCAAACAACTTGCCAGTGTCGGCCGACAAACCGGATAACCAGTCAGAAAACGGCGCTGGCACATCGCTTTTTAGCCGGCGCAGTGCCACAGACAGCTCATCACCGCCTTCACCGTTTAACTGATTAACATAAGCCTGACGGGCCATACCACCGGGAATATATAAACGCTCCAGGTAGTCATGGTACATCCGGCTGGTCTGAGCAATTTGCTCCAGCTGCGCTTCACTGATATTCAGCACCTCAAAAAACGCCAGCTCCACTTCTTTACCCGGTAACTGCTGTTTTAACGCCGACATATCTTCCGGTAACAGCCGCTGTAATCTGGACGTTTGGCCGGAGAACTGCGTTTGAGCCACCTTACCGGCAACGTCCGCTGCCATCGTCAATTCGGCCGAGTCTGGCAATGCGGTTAACCGCACGTTTTGCTGCACGGCGCGAATAATGCTTTGTACCGGCTGCTCCGGCCCCGCCAGCACCTTGGTTACAAAGACGCCCTGCTCAACATCCGTCACCGGTCGGATGCTGATATCCGCCAGCAACTCTTGCCATTGATAAACATAATCGCGCAGGTATTTTTGCGTTACCTGCTCTGACAGGGTGCCGTCAGCCGATTCTGTGCTGTTATCTGACAGCTCGCCATAGACCCAGCTATCTTCCATTAAACTGCGGATAATGCGGCGTTTTTCTACATTAAACAGGCCATGAAAGCCTTTGTAAGTGTAAAGTCCGGAAATGCCCTGCTGCAGTGGCTGGCCACTTTTACGCTGCACCACTTTTACGCCATCACTACCCAGCACGTCCACCAGGCGAAAATCTGGAATATGGCTTTTACCCAGCTCAGTGCGGATGCGCTGATAAGCGCGCTCAGCCAGCGGCACCGTCAGCAACATATCGCGAGCAGAGGCCACGATATTCTGATCAAGTTGCGCGCCTTTTACCCCTAACTCCAACGTGGCCTGCAGGTGGTTTTGCAGTGATAAGCGCAAGCTCTGGCTAACATCACCGGGATATTGCCGCTCTGTGTACAGTGCAAACCAGGCATTAATTTGCTCCGCCTCAAAGTGCTCGGGGCGGAAAATCATCAGATAGGTTTTCAGCGTTTCGTACAAATAGTCACGATGCTCAGCATTAACCTGCATTTCATCGGTCAAACTGGCCAGCAAGTAAGGCACAAAACGCTGATACAAGGCATTCTGATACGCCGTTTTTGCCGCCTGGCCCAGCTTATCGCCCTGATAAAGGCCCAAGTTCTTCGGCCCATCGGTTGGCAGCACGCCAGCGTAACCGGCCGGCAGGTCGCGCAGCATATTCAGCTCGTCGTTAAGGGCAACAACGTCAATGTCGGTTCTTGCTGTTTCAGTCAGCTGCTGATAGCTGCTGATTTCAGTTGCCACCTGATCGACCAAATCTTTATTCCAGCTGTAGCTGCCGGCCCAACCCACCACTAACCAGGCAGCACCAAGCGCTGTTGCTGCTAACACACCGCGGCGAATAAGGCGGTGGCGGTTTTTATGCTGCAGGTTAACCGAGGCCAGCTCACGCTCGGGAATAACAATTTCTTCAAAAAAGCGCTTTAAAAAATAGCCTTTACCCTCGCCGGTTTGCCGGCGCAGCGGCGGCTCGGCCAGGCCAAAATTACTACCCAGCTGTGACATCACCCTATCAATTGGCACGCCTTCCTGAGTGGCACTGGCAATGTAAACGCCGCGCAGCATAGTGGCTTTTTCAAACGGATTGGGTGCAAAAATTTCTTTTAAGAAATCATCCGCAGCGCTTTGTAACAACCTGAGCTGGCGTGGAAATTCGTAAATAGCCGCACGGTTCTGCGCATCGTGCTCGTACTGCAACCGGCTAAATAAGCGCTGCGTCAGCCGGTTGATAATGGCATGAAACTCACGGTTAAACTGGCTGACCACGCCTTTTTCACTGTCAACCTGATTAGCGTCAAAGGTCATACCCCATACCTGTTCGCGCTCTTCTTCGGTCAGGTTGTCAAAATACTCGGTAAAGCCCGCGATAAGGTCAGCCTTGGTAAACATGACATACACCGGAAAGCTCATGCCCAGCTGGTTTTGTAACTCCTGTACCCGCTGCTTAATGGCGCGGGCGTGCAGATTACGCTCGGTACGGGTTTGATTGAGTAAATCGGCCAGGCTGACAAACACGATAACGCCGTTAATTGGCCGTCTGGGCCTGTGTTTGCGCAATAAGCCTAAAAAGCCCTGCCAGGCGCTGGAGTCCTGGCCGGCGTGACTGTCCTGTGTGGTGTAACGCCCCGCTGTGTCTATTAATACGGCCTGATTGGTAAACCACCAGTCACATTGGCGGGTACCACCAATACCGCTGATCGCGTCGGCGCCCATATGCTCTTTTAATGGAAATTCCAGGCCGGAATTATGCAGCGCCGTAGTTTTACCTGAGCCTGGCGGGCCAATCAGCATATACCAGGGTAGCTGATAGATATCACGGGCTTTGCCAAAGCGGGCATGCTTTAAAATATCCAGTGCTTTTTGCATGCGCTGGCGTAACACTTCAATATCACGTTTGGCCAGCTCGTCCTGTTGCTGATGTTCATCACCGTTGAGTAAGGTGTCTACGGCCTGACGGTGCGAACGGCTTTCACGCAGCCCCCTGATGTAGTGGCTGGCACCCCACACCACTGCAATCACCAGTAGAGTCGCCAGCCTGGCGCTGGCACTGGCCAGAGGTTCATGGCCGGCGATGGCCAACAGCGGGCCGCCAAACCAGATCAGCAGCGCCAGTGCAAGCAGCCCCAGCACAGTAATAAAAACACTGGATTTAACGACCGCTAACACAGATCGCAGTAAAGCATTGGCTTTCATAACATATCCCTTGTCTTACGCATTAGGGTAACAAGTCTATTTCGACACGGCGGTTCAGCGCCCGGTTGGCGGCACTGTCGTTGGGTGCTATCGGGTTAGCATCACCGTGACCTTCTGGCCATAAGCGACCACGCAAGTCAGCACCTGAGGCCAGCGCATCAGCCATGGCATTGGCTCTGGCCAGTGATA
>JAANMY010000471.1_pt1 | contig 56661 bp, 57 predicted proteins | sample 7279691 | NCBI WGS metagenome assembly JAANMY01 (sample SAMN14094543, study PRJNA606508) | bioreactor metagenome | isolation source: A lab-scale SPAN reactor treating ammonium-rich wastewater day 388 | place: Ireland: Galway | collected 2018-02-07 | reverse complement strand
CAGCAGGCGCAGCACGCCCACGTCCACGTCCGACAGGCGCTTGATGTACAGGCAGGCCTTGCTGGTCGTGTGCTTGCCGAGCCTGGCCAGCAACGCGGCCTGCGCCTCGAAATCGGCCATCAGGTAGAGCACCAGCGCCTGCTTGCGCGGCGAGAAGCCGATCAGGGGCCACGGATAGGCGCTGCCATCGGCGCGCGGTGCGAGGTAGCGGCCGTAGCCGACGATCGCGCTGCCCCACATCACCGCGTCCTCGCCGCTGGCTTCGCGCATCATCGCGTCGATCGCCTCGCAGTCCCGGCGCCGCGCCTCTGGCTGGCTGGCGAGGAAATCGGCCAGCGATTGCGTGGTCGGCTGCGTCTTCGGCTCGCCCACCTCACGCCTCCCGCGTCATGCCCGGGCGCGCCAGTTCCGCCTGCACGCCGAAGCGCTCGTGGATCTCGCCGGCCAGCGCCTCGCGGGCGATGTCCTCGCCGTGCACCAGCACCACCGGCGGCGACGGCGAGAAGTCGCCATACCAGTCGAGCAGGCCGTTCTGGTCGGTATGCGCCGACAGCCCGCCGACGGTGTGGCGCTGCGCGTTGACCCGGTAATCCTGGCCGTGGATGCGCACCCACTTGGCGCCATCCACCAGCCTTCGCCCGAGCGTGCCCTCGGCCTGGTAGCCGACGAACACGACGTGCGCCTGGCGCCGCCCGAGGTTGTGCTTGAGGTGGTGGAGGATGCGGCCGCCGCTGGCCATGCCGTTGCCCGCGATCACGATCGCGCCGCCCTCGATGCGGTTGATCGCCATCGATTCCTCGGCCGATTCGGTGACGTGCAGGTTGGGCAGGCGGAACGGGTTGGGCGTGTCGCGCCACACCGCCTGCGCGTCGGCATCGAACAGCGCGTGGTGGCGGTCGTAGACCTGCACCACCTTCCCGGCCATCGGGCTGTCCAGGAAGATCCGCCAGCGCGACATCTCCCATTCGTCCCAATGGCGCGCGAACCAGTACAACAGCTCCTGCGTGCGCCCGACCGCGAACGCCGGGATCAGCACGTTGCCCTTCTGCCGCCAGGCCTCGTCGAGGATGCCGCCCAGTTCGCGGATCGTCTCGGCGCGGTCGCGGTGGTTGCGGTTGCCGTAGGTCGACTCCATCAGCACCAGGTCGGCGGGGCCGCCGCTTTCCGGGTCGCGCAGGATCGGCGTGCCTTTCGGGCCCAGGTCGCCGGAGAACACCAGCGCCTTGCCGTCGGCGAACACGTCGGTGATGCACGAACCGAGGATGTGGCCGGCATCGCGGTAGTGGATCTCGACGCCCAGCAGGATCTCGCTGCGTGCGTGGTAGGGCAGCGTGCGGACCTGTTCGAGCGTGGCCTGCACGTCCTCGCGGGTGTAGAGCGGAAGCATGTCGGGCTCGCCGGCGCGGCGCCTGCGGTTGAAGCGCTCGGCCTCCGATTCCTGCAGGGAGGCCGAATCCATCAGCATGATCGGCAGCAGTTCGGCGGTGGCTTCCTGCGCCCAGATCGGGCCGCGGAAGCCGCGCTTGACCAGCAGCGGCACCCGCCCGATGTGGTCGATGTGGGCGTGCGAGATCACCAACGCGTCGAGCGAGGCGGGGGCGAAAGGGAATTCGGCCAGGTTCAGCGCCTCGGCCTCGGGCGTGCCCTGGATCATCCCGCAGTCCAGCAGGACGCGCCGGCCGGCCGCATCCACCAGATGCATGGAGCCGGTGACCATGCCCGCCGCGCCGTGGAAATGCACTTGCATTCGCTGTTTCCCGCCTTCCGGATGATGGCCGGAACCCTAGCACGGGCCCCGCCGTGCATGACTTCCGACACCCCATCCGCCGCCCTGCCCGGGCGTAAAGTGCCGGTTCGAGCGCCCGCGCCGCGGGCCGACCACTGGATTCCGCAATGCGCATGACCGCTCTTCCCCGCCTCACCCTCGCGCTGGCCGTGGCGGCCGCGCTGACCGGCTGCCCGGAAAAGGACGCCGCCGGCCCGCAGGCCACCGCCGCGACCGACGCGAAGCCCGCCGCCGCGGACGCCGGCTACAGGATCGACGACAGCAAGCTGCCGCCGATGAACAGCTTCAAGGCCGCCGACATCGACACCGCCGGCAATGCCTGCACCGACTTCGGCAGCTACATCAACAAGAACTGGCTGGCCGCCAACCCGATCCCGGGCGACCGCACCAGCTGGGGCGCGTTCGAGATGCTCAACGAGCGCTCCATCGCCGTGCAGCACCAGCTGGCCGAGCAGGCCGCCGCCAGGACCGGCGGCGCCGGCATCGACAAGATCATCGGCGACATGTACGCCACCGGCATGGACCAGGCCAAGATCGACGCGCAGGGCATCAAGCCGCTGGAATCGCGCCTGGCCGACATCGACAAGCTGACCGACGCCGCCTCGATCGCCGAGTACCTGCGCCAGTCCTATGCCAAGGGCGAGGGCACGCTGTTCGGCTTCGGCCCGAACGCGGACTTCAAGGACTCCAGCACCAACATCGCCTACGCCGCGCAGGGCGGCCTGGGCCTGCCCGACAAGGGCTACTACTTCGACGCCGACAAGAAGGCCAAGCTCGAGGCCTACCAGCAGCACGTCGCCAAGGTGCTCGAGCTGTCCGGCACGCCGGCCGCGGATGCCGCCAGGCAGGCCGCCGACGTGGTCAAGTTCGAGACCCGCCTGGCCAAGGTGTCGAAGTCGAGCGAGGAACTCTCGCGCGACGTCTCGCTGTACTACAACCCGGTCAGCGTGGCCGATGCCGACAAGCTGATGCCCAACTTCCCGTGGTCGAAGTTCTTCGAGTCGCAGGGCGTCGCGCAGCCGGCGATGTTCTCGCTGGCCATCCCGGCCTTCCACGAGGAAGTGTCGAAGATGATCGCCGACGTCCCCGCCGACCAGTGGAAGAGTTACCTGCGCTTCCACACCGTCGACGGCGCCGCGCCCTACCTGTCCGATGCCTTCGTGCAGGAGAACTTCAACTTCTACGGCAAGGCGATGCGCGGCCAGAAGGAGATCAAGGACCGCTGGAAGCGCGTGCTCGGCACCATCGAGGACCAGGCCGGCGAGGCCTTCGGCCAGATGTACGTCAAGGTCGCCTTCCCGGCCGAGTCCAAGGCGCGCATGGAACAGCTGGTGAAGAACCTGCACGAGGCCTTCGCCGCCCGCATCGACCACCTGTCGTGGATGTCGGCCGAGACCAAGGCCAAGGCGCAGGCCAAGCTCAAGGCGTTCACGCCGAAGATCGGCTACCCGGACAAGTGGCGCGACTGGGCCGGCCTGTCCACCAGCCGCGACAGCTACATCGGCAACGTGCTGGCCGCCAACGAATTCAACTACAAGTGGAACCTGTCGAAGATCGGCAAGCCGGTCGACCGCACCGAGTGGGGCATGAGCCCGCAGACGGTCAACGCCTACTACAACCCGCAGATGAACGAGATCGTCTTCCCGGCCGCGATCCTGCAGCCGCCGTTCTTCGACGGCAAGGCCGACGACGCGGTGAACTACGGCGGCATCGGCGCGGTGATCGGCCACGAGATGACCCACGGCTTCGACGACCAGGGCAGCCGCTTCGGGCCCAACGGCAACTTCGAGAACTGGTGGACCGACGCCGACGCCAAGGGCTTCAAGGCGCTCACCAACAAGCTGGTGCAGCAGTTCAACGACTACGAGGCCGCGCCGGGCAAGCACGTCAACGGCAGCCTGACCCTGGGCGAGAACATCGCCGACGTCGGCGGCCTGAACATCGCCTACGACGCCTACCAGCGCGCGCTGGCCGGCAAGGCCCCGACCGCCATCGACAGCCTCTCCGGCGACCAGCGCTTCTTCGCCAACTGGGCCACCGTGTGGCGCCGCAACTTCACCCCGGACGAACTGGCCGTGCGCCTGACCACCGACCCGCACGCCCCGGCCAACTTCCGCGCCATCGGCGCGCCGAGCAACATGCCGGCGTTCGCCAAGGCCTGGAACTGCAAGACCGGCGACGCCATGGTCCGCGACGGCGACAGGCAGGTGCTGATCTGGTAACCGTTTCCCCCGCGTCAGGACAGAGCCCGGCCCCGCGCCGGGCTTTGTTTTGAGGAATGGGCGATGTCGCTTCGTTCATCCACCTGCATGAGGCGGCGGCGCCGGCTTGTTAGACTCCCGCGGGTCCCCACGCCGGAATGCATGATGTCCCGAGCCACGCCGCTTGCCCTCGCCCTGCTGGTCGCCCTTGCCGCCAGCGCGACCGCCCCCGATGCCCTCGCCGCCAAGAAAAAGGCCACCAAGGCCAAGGCACCGGCCACCAGCGCCGAGTGCAGCGACTTCTACGCCGCCAGCAACAAGGCCTGGCTGGACGCGAACCCGGCGCCGGCGGGCATCACCGGCAGCAGCGCGCTCGGCCTGCTCAACGCCCGCGCCGAACAGCAGCAGCGCGACCTGCTCGACGCCGCCATGCAGTCGCCGCAGAACAGCGTGCAGAAGCTGCTCGGCGACTTCTGGGCCAGCGGACTGGACGAGGCCGCGGTGGAAGCCGATGCCGCCAACCCCATCGCCCCGCTGCTGACCCGCATCAACGGCATCCGCCGCGCCAAGGACGTGCCGGCCGCGATCGCCGCGCTGCACCAGGTGGGCATCCCGGTCGCCTTCAACTTCGGCGCCGACATCGACCTCAACGACCTCAACCGCCACATCGGCTACTTCAGCCAGGGCGGCACCGCGCTGCCCGACCCGGCCTTCTACACCCGCCAGGACGCCGACAACGCGGTGGTGATGTCGCGCTACCGCAACTACATCGGCAAGATCCTCACGCTGACCGGCACGCCGGCCAACAGGCTGGCCGCGGAAACCCAGTCCGTGCTGGACATGGAAGGCCGGATCGCCCAGGCCTCGCGCCCGCTCGCGTCCCTGCGTGACCCGCGCGGCAACTACGCGCCGGTGCCGGTGGCCGAGCTCAAGAAGCAGTACCGCAACCTGCAGCTGGCCGAGTTCCTGCAGGCGCAGGGCGTGACCGACGACGTGGTCTCCATCGCCAATCCGCAGCTGTTCCAGCAGCTCGACGCACTGATCGGCGGGGTCAAGGCCGACGAGTGGAAGACCTACCTGCGCTACGAGACCGGCGTGGCGATGGCACCGTACCTGTCGAAGAGTTTCCGCGACGCCGACTTCGAGTTCCGCGGCCAGGTGCTGCGCGGGCTGCAGGCCCCGCTGCCGCGCTGGAAGCAGACGCTGGACGCGATCAACCTGGCCGCCGGCCCGATGCTCGGCCGCGAGTACGCCGCCCGCTACCTGCCGCCGGCCAACCGCGCCCGCGCGGAATCCATCGCCACCGAGATCCGCGATGCGCTGGCCGCCGGCATCGACGCCAACAGCTGGATGAGCCCGGCCGCCAAGACCGAGGCCAAGGCCAAGCTGGCCAAGACCCGCATCGAGGTCGGCACGCCCAAGCGCGATCTCGACTACACCATCCAGCCGATGGGCCGCGGCAGCTTCGGCAGCAACATGCTGATCGCCTCCACCTGGCGCCACCGCGAGGAGATGCGCCGGATCGGCCGCAACAACGCCGAGCGCCGCTGGGACGTGCTGCCGCAGCAGCCGGCGCTGGCCTACGACCTGGCGCAGAACCGCCTGATCGTCACTGCCGCCGTGCTGCAGGCGCCGGTGCTGGACATGTCGCGCGACAGCGCCGCCCACTTCGGCAGCTACGGCGCGCTGGTCGGCCACGAGCTCACCCATGCGGTCGATGCGCGCGGCCGCATGATCGATGCCGCCGGCAACCTGCGCGACTGGTGGACGCCGGGCGACGCCGCCGCCTGGGAAGGCCTGCTGGCCCGCACCGGCAGCCAGTTCGACGGCCTGCCCTATCCGATGCTGGCCGGCACCAAGGTCAACGGGCGCCTCGTCCGCGAGCAGGCGCTGGGCGACTTCTCCGGCCTGCAGCTGGCCGAATCCGCCCTGCTCAAGGCCCAGTCCGCCATCAGCGACACCAGCCGCAAGGCGTTCTACGAGGGCTGGTCCCAGCTCTGGGCACAGCAGTTGAATGCCGAGGCCGCGACCTTCCTGTCCACCACCTCCAGCCAGCCGCCGGGCCAGTGTCGCGCCAACGCGCCCTTGGCCAACCAGCCGGGCTTCGCCACCGTCTACAAGTGCAAGGTGCCGGGCCCGATGGCCGTGCCGGAAGCCAACCGGATCCGCGTCTGGTAAGCCGACGCGGGATTTCGCTGCAAGGAAAAGCGCGCCCCATGGCGCGCTTTTTCATGGCGATGCGGGGGTGGTGCCCCGGCGTGGCTCAGACGCTGCGCAGGTGCCGCTTGCGCCCGCCGCCGCGCCCGAAGGGCGGCTGCCCGCGCCAGTAACGGATCAGGATCCAGCCGGTCAGCATCCCGCCCAGGTGGGCGAAGTGGGCGATGTCCGGCATCGTGCCGGTGGCGCCGGCAAACAGCGCGAACGCACCGATCAGCACCACCGCGATCCGCGCCGGGATGAAGAACGGGATCGGGAAGATCATCACTTTCTGCTGCGGGAACAGCAGTCCGTAGCCCAGCACCAGCCCGAGCACGCCGCCGGAGGCCCCGACCGTCGGATACGCACCGGCGCCTTCGCTCACCATCCAGCTGCCGACCGCCAGCTGGCACAGCCCCGCCCCGACGATGCAGGCCAGGTAGAACTGCAGGAAGCGGCGCGGGCCCCAGACATGCTCCAGCGGCGCGCCGAACATGAAGAGCACCAGCATGTTGAAGAACAGGTGGAAGAAGCCACCGTGCATGAAGCCGTAGCTCAGCAGCTGCCAGGGCTGGAACGACATCGCGCCGGCATCACCGAGCGGCCACAGCATGAAGGGCGCGGTCGCCGCCTCCCCCAGCGCCCACTGCAGCAGGAACACGGCGACGTTGGCGATCAGCAGGGCACGGGTGACGGGGGGCAGTCGGTTGAACATGGCGGCTCCGGGGGACGCGCCATGATAGCGATGCGGCCATCACGGGATCGCGCCTGCGCTCAGGCCGGCGGACCCCAGACCAGGGTGTCGAGGTCAGCGGCGGGGCGTTGCCCGCGCACCTTGCCGCCTTCCACGACCACGCCTTCCGCACGCAGCCGCTGCACCTGCTCGTCGTGTTCCGGCGAACCCGCGGGAAACGCGATGCGGCCATCGCTGCGCAGCACGCGGTGCCAGGGCAGCTTCGCGTCCCCGTTGGTGGACAGTACCTTCGCCGCCAGCCGCGCGCGCCCGGGCAGCCCGGCCCTTCGCGCCACTTCGCCATAACCGGCGACCTGGCCGCGCGGGATCGCCCGCACGGCACGCAGGATGGCATCGCGATTGCGCTCGGCCGGCGTCTTCATCGCCCGGCCGGGGTTTCGGGCCCGATCAGGCCCAGCCCATCGCCTCGACCAGGCGGAACAGCAGGTAGCCGACGCCGCCGGCGGCCGGGATCGTCAATATCCATGCCCAGATGATGCGCTCGATCACCGTGATCTTGAGCGCCTTCGGATTCTTGGCGAAACCCACGCCCATGATCGCCGTGGAGATGCTGTGGGTGGTCGAGACCGGCATGCCCAGCTGGGCGGCGACCACCAGGATGGTGGCCGAGGCGCTTTCGGCCGCGAAGCCGTCGATCGGCTGCAGCTTGACCAGCTTGTGGCCCATGGTCTTGATGATGCGCCAGCCCCCCATCGCGGTGCCGGCCGCCATCACCAGCGCGCAGGTCGCGATGATCCAGCTGTCGATGTCGTCCTTGCCGCCGCCCGGGTGCAGGAAGGCCAGCCACGCCGGCAGGTTGTCCAGCGTGCCGGCCTGCTGCGCGCCGAACAGCGCCAGCGCGATGATGCCCATCGTCTTCTGTGCGTCCTGCTTGCCGTGCGCGAAGCCCATGTAGGCCGCCGAGACGATCTGCGCCTTGCCGAAGAAGGCGTTCACCCAGCGCGGGCGCGCCAGCCGGCGCAGCGGACCGCCGGCCCGCGTCATCGCCGCGATGATCAGGTACAGCAGGGTCAGGATGAGGACGCCCAGGGTGAAGCCCGCGATCGGCGAGGACACCATCGGCACCACCACCTTCCACAGCAGGCCCTTGTTGTGGGTCCAGCCGCCTTCCCCGGTCTGCGACCAGACCAGCGCCGCCCAGTCGTTGTGGGCGGCGGAGAGGGCCGCGCCGCACAGTCCGCCGATCAGCGCATGCGAGGACGACGAAGGCAACCCAAACCACCAGGTGATCAGGTTCCACACGATCGCGCCCGACAGCGCGCACAGGATCACCTGCGAGGTGACGTTCACCACCTCCATGTCCACCAGCCCGCTGGCGATGGTCTTGGCCACCGCGGTGCCGGCGAAGGCGCCAACCAGGTTCATGGTCGCGGCCAGCATCACCGCCTGGCCCGGGCTCAGCACCTTGGTCGCCACCACCGTGGCGATGGAGTTGGCGGTGTCGTGGAAGCCGTTGATGAACTCGAAGACCAACGCGGCGAAGATCACCAGCAGCACGAGGGTGAGCATGTCCGGCTCCCGTCAGCTGTTCTTGAGGACGATCTGGTACGCCACCACGCCGGCCTCGCGGCAGCGGTCGATGGCTTTCTCCAGGATCTCGAAGAACTCCTTGAGCAGGAACATGTCGGCGGCGTCCATCCGCCCCGAATAGATCTCGCGGTGCAACTCCAGGATCAGCCGGTCGGCCTCCATCTCGATCGAGCGCAGGCGCTCGTTGAGCTTGCTCATCGGCTCCAGGCGCATGTGCCGGAGCTCGTGGACCATCTCCACCACCACCCCGGCGGCCTGTTCCAGCATCGCCGCGCGCGGCGCGAAGTCGATGTCGACGAGGCGGTGCTTGGCCAGCTCGAAGCGGTCGGCGAAGCGCTCGACCTGCTTCGGGATCTTGTACAGCGCGCTGCCCAGCGCCTCGATGTCCTCGCGCTCGATCGGGGTGATGAAGCTGTCCACCAGCGCGTGGTTGATCTTGTCGGAGGCGACGCGTTCGCGCTGGCGGGCCAGCTTGAACGCGTCCAGCGCGTGGAAGTTCTCCGGCGCCTTGAGCATCTCGTACAGCGCCTTGGTGCTGTCGTGCGCGGCCGCCGCGGCATCGTCCAGCAAGTCGTAGAACTGCTTGCCGGAACCGAAGATGGTTTGCAGAGAGAACATGGTTGTAGCCCGTTGGGACGCCCCGTCGCGTCCGCCTATTATGACGAAACGGTGACAGGGTGAGCAGCCCGTCAATCGTCCCCGGGGCCGGCTGCTATGATCCCCAGCGACTTCCCGCCGACGCTTATGGACGACGACCCCAAGCCCGCGCGTGCCGCCTGGCCGCGCACCGCCCCCCTTCTTCCGGCGCGAGGCATCCATGCTTGAACTGGTGATCGTCGTCGCGCTGATCGTGCTGAACGGGTTCTTCGCCATGTCCGAAATGGCGCTGATGACCTCGCGCAAGCTGCGCCTGAAGCAGATGGCCGAGACCTCGCGCGGCGCCGCCAAGGCCTTGGCGCTGGCCGAGCACCCGGACAACCTGCTGTCGACCGTGCAGGTCGGCATCACCCTGATCGGCATCCTGACCGGCGTGTTCGGCGGCGAGGCCATCGGCCAGCAGATCGCGGCCTGGCTGTCGGGCGTCTGGCCGGACGCGGGCCAGTATGCCCGCCCGATCGGCCTGGGCACGGCGGTGACCCTGATCACCGCCGGCCAGGTGATCTTCGGCGAACTCATCCCCAAGCGGCTGGCGATCACCAACCCGGAGACGATCGCCAGTTCGGTCGCCATCCCGCTGGACGCGCTGGCCACCGCGGCCAAGCCGGTGGTGTTCACGCTCGGCGCGATCAACCGCGGCGTGCTGCGCCTGCTCGGCATCAAGGACGACGCCCGCAACGCCATCACCGAGGAGGAGATCCAGCTGCTGGTGAGCGAGAGCCACGAGCAGGGCGTGATCGACGACGACGAGCGCAACATGATGAACCGCGTCATGCGCCTGGGCGACCGCGACGCTGAGAGCCTCATGACGCCGCGCACCCGCATCACCTGGCTCGACGCCGAGGCCGATTTCGAGGAGAACCTGGCGACGATGCGCGCCACGCCGTTCTCGCGCTATCCGGTCTACCGCGGCAACGACCAGAACGTGCTCGGCGTGCTCGAGGTGAAGTCGCTGCTGCACGACCTGGACCAGACCCGGCTCGACCTGTTCCGCGAACTGCGCGAGGCGGTCTTCGTCTCCGAATCCACCCATGCGATGAAGCTGCTGGAGATCTTCCGCGAGGAACAGCAGTCGCTGGCGCTGGTGGTGGACGAATACGGCGACATCACCGGCATGGTCACCGTCAACGACGTGATGGGCGCGGTGCTCGGGCGGCTGCAGACCAGCGAACACCCGGACAAGGAACCCGCCGTGGTGGTGCGCGACGACGGCTCGATGCTGGTCGACGGCAGCCTGCCGGTGGACGACCTGCGCGAACTGATCGGCAGCGCGCGCCTGCCCGACGAGGACGAGCACGACTACCACACGGCCGCCGGCATGCTGATCGCGCAATTCGGGCGCATTCCGCACGTCGGCGAGCATTTCGAATGGGCCGGCTGGCGGATCGAGGTCGTCGACCTGGACGGCCCGCGCATCGACAAGCTGCTGCTGTCGCGGCTGGACGCCGGAACCGCCATCGATGAGTGAGCCGGCGCGCGGACTCGGTACCCGCGCCCTGCTGGACCAGCTGGCCGAGGGCGACCCAGGCGAAGTCCTGCAACTCGGCAAATTGCTTGACGGCCTCGGCGCGCGCGCGTTCGGCGTGCTGCTCTTCCTCGCCATCCCGCCGTCGTTCTTCCCGGGCGTGGCCGCGGTGATCGGCAGCCCGGTGATCATCCTGGTCGGCCTGCACCTGCTGCTGCGTCGCAGGCAGGTCTGGCTGCCGGACTTCCTGGCGCGTCGCGGCCCGCATCGCGAACTCATCATCCGCTTCGACCGCCGGTTCGCGCCGTGGCTGGCGAAGCTCGAACGCTTTGTCCGGCCGCGTTGGCCCGCCCTGCTCGACCAACCGCTGGCCGGCATCTACACCGGACTCCTGCTGGTGCTGCTGGGCATCCTGCTGGCGCTGCCGATCCCGTTCACCAATGTGGTGTTTGCGCTGCTGCTGCTGCTGGTCTCGCTGGCCCTGCTGGAACGCGACGGCCGGCTGATGCTGGCCGCGTGGATCACCGGCAGCATCGCGGTGCTGGTGTTCGGGATCCTGTCGGGGGAACTGGCGGCACGCGCCGCCTGGTGGATCGACCGCTTCGTGTTCTGAGCCGCCCGCTCAGGCGAGCAGCTTCATCATGTCCTCGTGGCTCATCGGCTTGCCGAACAGGTAACCCTGGCCGAGGTCGCAGCCGGTGTCGCGCAGCAGTTCGTACTGGCCGGGTTCCTCGATGCCCTCGGCGATGGCGACGATGCCGAGCGACTGCGCCATGCCGATGATCGCCCGCGTCAACGCGCGGTCGTCGGCGTCGTGGAGGATGTCGGAGACGAAGGTGCGGTCGATCTTGACGCCGTCCACCGGCAGCCGGCGCAGATGGCTCAGGCCGGAGAAACCGGTGCCGAAATCGTCCAGCCACAGCTTGACGCCGGCATCGCGCAGGCGGCGCATCAGGCCGCCGCTGTCGACGGCGTCGTCGAGCACCACGGTCTCGGTCAGTTCCAGGTGCAGGCCTTCGGGCGCGAGGCCGGTGGACTTCAGGATCTCGGCCACCTGCTCCGGCAGCCACGCATCGCGCAGCTGGCGCACCGACAGGTTGACCGATACGAACAGCCCGGCGTGGCGCGGCGACGACTTGCGCCACATCACTGCATCGCCGCAGGCCTGGCGCAGCACGTGCGGGCCGAGTTGCTCGATCAATCCCGACTCCTCGGCCACCGCGATGAACACCGACGGCGCGACCACGCCGTATTCCGGGTGCTGCCAGCGCAGCAGCGCCTCGGCACCGACGATGCGCTGGTCGCTCATCCGGTACACCGGCTGGTAGGACAGCACCAGTTCGCCCCGGTCCCAGGCGTGGCGCAGCTCCTGCTCCATCCGCACGCGCCGTTCCACCACCTGCTCCATGCTCGGATGGTAGAAGCGGTAGCAATGCTTGCCGGCGGTCTTGGCCTGGTACATGGCGATGTCGCCGTTCTTGATCAGCGTAACCGCGCTGGCGGCATCGCTCGGGAACACGGTGATGCCGATCGAGGCGCCGAGGAAGGCGCGCTCCTCCTCGCCGATCGCGATCGGTTGCGCGAGCTCCATCACCAGGGCCTGCGCGAGCCGCGCGGCACTCGTCGACACCGCGCGCACCCCGGCTTCGCGCGACTCGATCACGATGACGAACTCGTCGCCGCCGAAGCGCGAGACCTCGACGCTGCGCAGGTCGGCCGCCTCCACGACGCGGCGGATGCGGCCCGCCACCTCGATCAGCACGCGGTCGCCGCTCTCGTGGCCCAGCGTGTCGTTGACGCGCTTGAAATCATCAAGGTCGATGAACAGCAGGGCCAGCGCGCCATCGCCGTCGAGCGTCGCCAGCCGCTCGTCCAGCCGTTCCCCGAACTCGCGCCGGTTCGGCAGCTGGGTCAGTTCGTCGGTATTGGCGATCTCGCGGATCTCGCTGTCGTGCATGCGTACGCTGCGGCTCATCCGGGCGAAAGCGCGTTCGAGCTCACCCACTTCGTCTGCCCGCTGCGAATCCACCACCTGGATGTCGTAGTTGCCGGCCTCGATCTGCTGCGCATGGCGCGCCATGCGCAGGATGGGCCGCACGAAGCGGCGCTCGACCACCAGCGCGCTGATGCCGGTCAGCCCCAGCATCGCCGCGATCAGCAGGTAGATCGGCACGCGGTTGCGGTTGGCGACCTTGTCCACGTTGCTGTTGAGCTCGCCGATGCTGCGCGCCTCGGCCTGGCGCGCCGAGGCCAGCGAATAACCGATGCGCACCCCGCCCAGGCGCTGGCCGCCGAGCAGGATCGGCGCCGAGACTTCCAGCACGTTCGGGGTCGCCTGGGTCAGGGTGTCGGCGGCGGCCACGGCCTTCGCCGCCAGCGGGTCCTGCATCGGCTGGCCGTAGGTGGGGATCTCGCCGGTGCCATCGTGGAGTACGCGACCATTGGCGTCATAGACCAGCACGTATTCCACGTCCGGCTCGCGCTTGGCGGCGTTGGCGACCTCGCCGATGCCTTCCAGGTCGAAGTAGTAGACCGGGTTGGTCAGCGCATCGCGTAGTTGCACGATGCGGCTCTGCGCGCGGTTGGTGATGCGCTCCTGTATCACCTGCTGCAGCGCGGTCCGGCTGAAGTCGGTGACCTCGGCGTGGATCTGGGCCTGGCGCTGCATCAGCAACATCACCAGCCAAGTGGTGGTCGCGAGCAGCAGGGCCAGCACCACCAGCAGCTGCGCCTGCAGGCCGAACCGGGGCAGCCGCATCACTCCACCTCCCGGCGCACCCGGGTCACCGCGGCATCGATGTAGTCGAGCTGGCGCTGCGCCTTGGCGTCGATCGGCGCGAATCCGGTGGTGCCGAAGAACGCCGCGAGCGCCTTGGCCGCCTTCGGATCATGCTGGGCGTCGAGCAGCACCTGCTTCAGGCGTGCCCGCACTTCCGGCTTCATCTTGGCGCTGACCAGTTCGAGCGCACGGGGGAAATCCGCGCTCACGTGCAGTTCGCGCAGCTGGTTGCGATAGGCCTTCGGCATCCGCGCCGGGTCGTTCCAGTCAAGATCGCTGACGACGCCGGCATCGACCAGCCCCTTGACCACCCAGGTGGCGATGTTGCGTTCGGTACGCGCGAAGACGTAGCCGACCCGCCCGTTGTCGGGACGGTCCATCGGCGAGATCTGGATTTCCAGCTTCAGGCCGCGCGAGATCAGTTCGTAGGCCGGCACGAAGTACGCGCTGGTCGAGCCCGGGTTCTGGAAGGCGATGCTGCCACCGCGCATATCCTCGATCCGCTTGATCCGGCTGTCGCGACGCACGAACAGCAGGCTGGCGTAGCGCTGCACGCCGCTACGGCTGGTCAAGAGCATCGGCACGGCACCGGCGCGCTCGCGCAGCAGGACACCGCTGGCCGCGGTCTCGGTCACCCAGTCGACCCGGCCGCTGCGCAGGTAACTGGCCATCTGGCGGTCATCCTTGGCCATGAGGATGCGGCCATGGTTGATGCCGACACCCTTCATCCGCGGCACCACGTAGTCGAGCAGCGGCTTGAGCTGGTCGTAATGGGCCTTGGGGTCGTCGCTGATGCGGCCCAGGACCAGGGTGTCGCCATCGGCGCGCGCCAGCGAAGGCAGCAGGCACAGCAGCAGGCACAGCGCGGGGGCGCGGAGCAAAGCGGGCACGATCGTCTTCGGGCGGCCGGACAGGGGTTGCCGGCAGACTAACCGAAAAGCCCAAGGCAGGCGCGGCACCGGCTTTCCCTCAGTGTTCGCCGGCCAGGCGGGCCATGCGCTGGGCATCGGCGAGTACCCCGCGCATCAGCCGGACCTCGCGCGCGTTCATGTCGGCGCGCAGGAAAATGCGGCGCAGTTTGCGCAGGGCGGACTCGGGCGTCCGGCCCTTGTGGAAGTCGATGGCGTCAAGCGTCTCCCCGAGTTGGGCGAAGAAGCCTTCCAGCTCGGCGTGCGAAGCCGGCGGCTCCGCATCCTCGTCCCCACTCGGGTCCGGGGATGACGCATCGCCCGCCAGCAAGGCGACCCGGGCTTCATACGCGAGCACCTGCACCGCCGCGGCCAGGTTCAATGAGCTGAAGTCCGGGTCCGAGGGGATGTGCACCGCGGCGTGGCAAAGCTGCAGCTCGTGGTTGTCGAGGCCGGTGCGTTCACGGCCGAACACCAGCGCGACGTCGGCCCCGCCGCGGGCGGCTTCGACGACGCGGGCGGCGGCTGCGCGCGGATCCAGCTCCTCCAGCGCGATGCGGCGGCTGCGCGCGGTGCAGCCGAGCACCAGCCGGCAGTCGGCGACCGCCTCCTCCAGCGTGGCGAAGACCGGGGCGTCGAACACCAGCGCCTCGGCCCCGGCCGCCATCGAGGCGGTGGCGAGATCGGGCTGCTTCTCCGGCGCCACCAGCACCATCCGGGTCAGGCCCATCGTGCGCATGGCCCGGGCGGCGGAGCCCAGGTTGCCCGGATGCTGGGTGCCGACCATGACGATGCGGATGCGGTCGGCGGCGGTGTCGGTCTGGGTCATCCGTGAATGTTAAACTGCCGCCCCCGGTTTCGAGGCCGGGCCTTGTTCTTTGCTCAATTCAGGCGGCTTCCATGCAGAAACCTGCAGTCACCCTCATGGTCAAGGCGGCGCGTGCCGCCGGCAACGTGCTCCTGCGCAACCTCAGCCGCCTGGACGCCCTCAACGTGGTCGAGAAGGGCCGCCAGGATTACGCCAGCGAAGTCGACGCGCAGGCCGAGGAAGCGGCCACCAAGGAACTCCGCCGCGCCGCGCCCGACTACGCCATCCTCGGCGAGGAAGGCGGGCTCAAGGGCAAGGGCCGCAGCGTGTGGGTCATCGACCCGCTCGACGGCACCAGCAACTACCTGCGCGGCCTGCCGCACTGGTGCGTGTCCATCGCGCTGGTCGAGAACGGCGAGCCGATCCACGGCGTCATCTTCGACCCGCTGCGCAACGAGCTGTTCACCGCCAGCAAGGGCTATGGCGCCGTGCTCAACGACAAGCGCATCCGCGTCTCCGAACGCCGCACGCTGGAGGGCGCGCTGATCGGCACCGGCTTCCACCCGCGCGAACGCGAACGCATCGGCGCGCAGCTGGAATGCACCCGCCAGTTGCTGACCCAGGCCGAGGACATCCGCCGCGCCGGTTCCGCCGCGCTCGACCTCGCCTACGTCGCCTGCGGCCGGCTCGATGCCTATTTCGAAGCCGGCGTGAAGCCGTGGGACATCGCCGCCGGCGTGCTGATGGTGCGCGAGGCCGGCGGCAAGGTCGGCGACCAGAAGGGAGCGCCCACCGGACCGATGGACGCACGCGGCATCGACAGCCGCTGCCTGCTCGCCGGCAACGTGCGCATCGCCGAGGCGCTGCAGAAGGTGGTGGCCGACAGCGGCTACGCGGCGAGTTTCCGCAGCTGAGGCGACATCCGCACCGCACATGAAAAAGGCCCGCGTCGAGCGGGCCTTTTCTTTTGCCGGGGACCGCGGCGACCGGTCAGGGCCGCCGTGCCAGCGCCGCCTCGTCGCGCGACTTCGGCATCAGGTCCTGCTTGGTCACCTTCAGCGGGCCGACGGTCAGCAGGTTGCAGGCGACGAAAATCGACGACAGGGTGCCGATCACGATGCCCATCATCTGCGACACGGCCATGCCTTCCAGCGAACCGCCGCCGTACAGGTACAGCGCCACGCCGGTGAGGAAGGCCACGAACGAGGTGATGATCGTGCGCGACAGCGTCTGGTTGACCGACGCGTTGAGGATGGTCAGCGGATCGGCGCGCATGGTGCGGAAGTTCTCGCGCACGCGGTCGAACACCACGATGGTGTCGTTGATCGAGAAGCCCATCACCGTGAGCAGGCCTGCCAGCAGCGTCAGGTCGAACTCGCGCTGGGTGAGCGAGAAGAAACCGGCCACCACCAGCACGTCGTGCAGGGTGCAGATGATCGCCGCGATCGCGAATTTCCATTCGAAGCGGAAGGCGATGTAGGCCATGAAGCCGATGATCACGAAGGCCATCGCCATCGCGGCGTTTCGTGCCAGGTCACGGCCGACCTGGGCGCTGATCACCGAGCTGCTGCGCACTTCCGCGGTGTTGCCCGCGCTCGACGCGGCCTTGGCGATCTGCTGCGCGATGCCCGCCGCGGCGGATTCGCCGGCTCCGGTCTGGGCCCCGAACGCGCCGGTCTTCTGCGCGTGCGCGCCGTTGTCCTGCAGGCGCACCAGCATGTCGGTGCCGGCGCCGTAGGTCTGCACCTGGGCACTCTCGAAGCCGGCCGCGGCCAGCCGCTCGCGGACGGCGTCCACGCCCGGCGGCTTCTCGAAATGCAGCTCGACGCCGACGCCGCCGGTGAAGTCCAGGGCGTAGTTGAAGCCCTTGGTGGCGATCGCGCCGATCGCGACGAGCGCCAGCACGATGGACAGGATGATCGACGGCCAGCGCAGCCGCATGAAGTCGATCTTGGTGTCGTTCGGAATCAGGTGGAGGGGAAACAGTTTCATGCGTGGATTCCGTCAGATGGCCAGCGTCTTGAGCTTCTTGCGGCGGCCGTAGATCAACGTGGCCAGGGCGCGCGACACCGTCACCGCGGTGAAGACCGAGGTCAGGATGCCGATGACCATCGTCACCGCGAAGCCCTTGAGCGGGCCGGTGCCGAAGGCGTACAGCGCGATGCCGGCGAGCAGCGCGGTCATGTTGGCGTCGAAGATGGTGCCCGAGGCGCGGTCGTAGCCGGTCGCGATCGCGGCCTTCGGCGGCATCCCCGCCCGCAGTTCCTCGCGTATGCGTTCGTTGATGAGCACGTTGGCGTCCACCGACATCGCCACGGTCAACGCGAGGCCGGCAAAGCCGGGCAAGGTCATCGTCGCGCCGAACATCGACAGCACCGCGACCACCATCAGCAGGTTCATCAGCAGCGCGAGGCAGGTGACGAGGCCGAACATGCGGTAATAGATCAGGAAGAACGCCAGGGTGAACAGGAACGAGTAGAGCACCGCCTTGGTGCCGCGCTCCACGTTTTCCTTGCCGAGGCTCGGGCCGATGGTGCGCTGGTCGGCGAAGAACATCGGCGCGGCCAGCGCACCCGACTTCAACTGCTTGGCCAGGCTCTGCGCTTCTTCCTGCGACAGGCCGGTGGTGTGGAACTGGTTGCCGAACACGCCCTGGATGGTCGAGGCGCTGATCACGCGTTCGTCGACGCGCGAGGACTGCACTTCCTTGCCATCGACCATGGCCACGGTCGGGATGCGCTCGATGTAGACCACGCCCAAGCGCTGGCCGACATGATCGATGGTGTGGTCGAGCATGCGCTTGCCGCCCGCGGCGTTGAGCGTGATGCTCACGTCGGGCGAGCCCGATTGCGCATCCATGCCCGGCACCGCCGAGAGCAGCTGGTCACCGGAGACCAGCACGCGCTTGGAGAGCAGGATCAACTGGCCATCCTGCTTGGTGTAGATGCGCGAATCCGGCGGCACCTGGCCGCTGGCCTTGGCGGCGGCGGCGGCGGCTTCGTCGCCGGTGACGGCGCGGAATTCCAGCGTCGCGGTGGCACCGATCTGGCGCTTGGCTTCCGCCGTGTCCTGCAGGCCGGGCAGCTGGATAACCAGGCGGTCGGCGCCCTGGCGCTGCAGCACCGGCTCGGCCACGCCCAGCGCGTTGATGCGTTCGGCGATCACCGTGCGGTTCTGGTCGACGGCATCGACCGCGATCTTGTTGATGTCGGCCTCGGACAGGTGCCCGACCAGCAGGCCGTTGTCCGTGGTCGACCAGTTGAAGCCGGGGCCGCCCATGCCGGGGTTGCCGAGGCCCTTGATCAGCGCGGCCTGTGCCGCATCCGGCTGGGTGCCCGGCTGCAGCGCGACAACCACGCTGTGGTCCGGGCGCACGTCCACCGAGCGGTACTGCAGGCGGGCGTCGCGCAGGATGCCGCGCATGTTCTCGGCGTAGGCGTCCATGCGCTTCTGGATCGCCGCGCCCTGGTCCACCTGCATCAGGAAGTGGATGCCGCCCTGCAGGTCGAGGCCGAGCGACATCGGCTTGGCGCCGATGCCTTCCAGCCACTTCGGCACGGTCGGCAGCAGGTTCAGCGCCACCGAGTAATCCTGGCCCAGCGTTTCACGCAGGGCATCCTGCAGCTGGGTCTGCTGGTCGGGCGAGTTCAGCCGCACCATGACGGTGTCGTCCTTCGCCATCTCGATCGCCTTCGGCTTGAGGCCGGCCTTGGCGATGCCCTGCTCCACTTCCTGCCGCAGGGTGATGCCGGTGGCGGCACCGCGGTTGGCGGTGACCTGGACCGAGGGGTCCTTCGGGTAGAGGTTGGGCAGCGAATAGAGGGTGCTGACCAGCAGCACCAGCAGGATCACGGCGTATTTCCAGCGCGGAAACTCAAGCATGTCGATCACCCGCGCGACCCGTCGCGGGCCGCGCGCTAGAGGTGGAAAGGATCAGGAGGCCTTCAGCGAGCCCTTCGGCAGCACGTTGCCGATGGCCGACTTCTGCACGCGGACGCGGACGTTGTCGGCGATCTCGACGGTGACGAAGTTGTCGCCGATGTCGGTGACCACGCCGGCCAGACCGCCGTTGGTCAGGATCTCGTCGCCCTTGTTGAGCGCGTCGAGCATCGAACGGTGCTCCTTGGCGCGCTTCATCTGCGGGCGGATCATCAGGAAGTACATCACCGCGATCAGGATCAGCGGCATCAGCATCATCCCCAGGCCACCCTGCGGCTGTGCGGCGGGGGCGGCCGCCTGCGCGTAGGCGGCGGGAATCAGGAAGTCGAGCAGGTTCATCGGTTCATCCGGTCGAAAATCAACGGGGAATTATGCCATGCGGCCTCGAGGGCCGATTTGCAAGGCCAGACGCATGGTTCACGCGGGCGGCGGTAGGCCCCACGCCGCGTAGAAGGCGGCCCGGAAGTCGGCGAAACGGCCGGCCGCGATGGCCTCGCGCATCCCCGCCATCAGGCGCTGGTAATGGCGCAGGTTGTGCAGCGTGCCCAGCATCGGCGCCAGCATCTCGTTGCAGCGGTCGAGGTGGCGGATGTAGCTGCGGCTGAAGCCGTTGGCGCAGGCGTAGCAGTCGCAGCCCGCCTCGATCACGTCGAGGTCGTGCTCGTACTTCGAGTTGCGGATGCGCACGGTACCGGTTGCGGTGAAAAAGTGGCCGTTGCGCGCGTTGCGGGTCGGCATCACGCAGTCGAACATGTCGATGCCGCGCGCCACGGCTTCCACCAGGTCCTCCGGCCGGCCGACGCCCATCAGGTAACGCGGATGGTCCTCCGGCAGCTGCGGCGCGGTGTGGTCGAGCATCGCGTTGCGCTCGGCCTCGGTCTCGCCCACCGCCAGGCCACCGATCGCATAGCCATCGAAGCCGATCGCCTTCAGCCCTTCCGCCGACTGGCTGCGCAGGTCGTGGTGCACGCCGCCCTGCACGATGCCGAACAGCGCCGCGTCGTTGCCTTCGTGGGCGCGCTTGCTGCGCTCGGCCCAGCGCAGGCTCAGCTGCATCGAGCGCTCGATGACGCGCTTGTCGACCGGCGCGCCATCGACATGCAGCGGCGGGCATTCGTCGAAGATCATGACGATGTCGCTGCCGAGCACCTTCTGGATGTGCATCGACTCCTCGGGGCCGAGGAAGACCTTGCGGCCGTCGGTGGGCGCGGCGAAGGTGACGCCGGCATCGGTGATCTTGCGGCGGTGCGCCAGCGAGAACACCTGGAAGCCGCCGGAGTCGGTGAGGATCGGGCCGTCCCACTTGCCGAAACCGTGCAGGCCGCCATGCGCTTCGATGACCTCCAGCCCGGGGCGCAGGTACAGGTGGAAGGTGTTGCCGAGGATGATTTCGGCGCCGAGTTCGCGGACCTGTTCGGGGAAAACGCCCTTGACCGAGCCGTAGGTACCGACCGGCATGAAGGCCGGCGTCTCCACCGTGCCGCGCGGGAAGGTGAGCCGGCCGCGGCGTGCCGCACCATCGGTGGCGAGGAGTTGGAAGGACATGCGGCTCACGGGTTTGCTCCGGACGGGTCGGCCCTGCCGCCGGGGCAATGCGCCTTCGCGTCGCGAGCGAACGTCCTGTTCGACGCGCCGACGCAGGCCATCCATGGCCTGCTCTGCGGCGCACCGCCCCGGCGGCAGGCCCTCATCGCTGGGAAAAAGGCGGCGCACGGCGTGGCGAGGTCCCGGAGAGCGCGCCACGGAAGGCGCGCGGCGACGCCGGAAGTTCCGTCACGCATTGGGCGCTCCCCACAGCAACATCGCATCCCCATAGCTGAAGAACCGATAGCGCGCGTCGACCGCATGGGCATACGCATCCAGGATGCGTCCGCGCCCGGCGAAGGCCGAGACCAGCATCAGCAAGGTGCTTTCCGGCAGGTGGAAATTGGTGACCATCGCGTCCACGCTCTCGATGCGATAGCCCGGGAAGATGAAGATCCGCGTCTCGCCGGCGAACGGCTGCAGCTCGCCGTCGCGCATCGCGCTTTCCAGCGAGCGCACGACCGTGGTGCCGACCGCGATCACCCGGCCGCCGCGCTCGCGCGTGCGGCGCACCTGATGCACCAGCTCGGCGCCGACGTTCAGCCACTCGCTGTGCATCACGTGGTCGTTGACGTCATCCACCCGCATCGGCTGGAAGGTGCCGGCGCCGACATGCAGGGTGACGTGGCCGAACTCGACGCCCTTCGCACGCAGCGCGTCCAGCAGCCCCTGGTCGAAATGCAGGCCGGCGGTCGGCGCGGCGACCGCGCCCGGTTCGCGCGCGAACACGGTCTGGTAGCGCTCGGCGTCGGCGGCATCCGGCGCACGCTCGATGTAGGGCGGCAGCGGCAGGCGGCCGGCATCGACCAGCCACTTCTCCAGCGGCGCATCGACATGGAATCGCAGGTGGTGGAAGGCGTCGTCGCGGCCGAGCACTTCGACCTCGCCCCCGGCATCGAGGGTGATGCGCGAACCCGGCTTCGGCGTCTTGCTGGCGCCGACCTGCGCGCGCGCCTCGTTGCCCGGCAGCACGCGTTCGATCAGGATCTCGACGCGGCCACCGGTTTCCTTGGTCCCGAACAGCCGCGCCGGGATGACGCGGGTGTCGTTGAAGACCAGCAGGTCGCCTGCGCGCAGCAGGTCCGGCAGGTCGCGGATGCCGCGGTCCTCCAGCGGCGCGTCGCCCGACGGCACCACCAGCAGCCGGCTTGCCGAGCGCTCGGGCAGCGGCGCCTGGGCGATCAGTTCCGGCGGCAGGTCGAAATGGAAGTCGGACTTCTTCAAGGACGCGTAAGGCGATGGCGGATGCGCATTCTAAAGCGTGCGTGGAAGACGCCTGCCTCAGCGGTCGAACTTGGTCGACAGCACGATCGACGAGGTGGTGCGCTCCACTCCATCCACGCTGCCGATGCGGTCGGTCAGCTCGTCCATCGCCTCGACCGTCGGCACCGTGCCCAGCGCGACCAGGTCCGACGGCCCGCTGACCGAATGCAGGGCACGGACTTCCGGCATCGCGCGCAGGGCCTCGACCACGTCCGGCATCCGGCGTGGCTGCACGGTCACCGAGATATAGGCGCGGATGTGGCCGCGTTCGGCCGCCTCGGACACGCGCACCGTGTAGCCGGCGATCACGCCGTCGCGCTGCAGGCGGTCGATGCGGCTCTGCACCGTGGTCCGCGACAGCCTGAGCCGGCGCGCGATGTCGGCGGTCGAGGCGCGGGCGTTCTCGCGCAGCAGGCTCAGGAGTTGCTGGTCGGTGTCGGTGATCTTCATCGGATCGCGGACCATTCTTCGTCAGATCGCCGAAATAATCCGATATTTCGTCGGATTCCGCACTACCTTCCGACGAATTAATCCAGATAATTGGGGTTTGCATTGAAATCGGGGCTCCGCATGAACCTGCTCGACACCCTCGCGCCGCTGCGCGCCCACGGCCACGCCCGCACCACCGGCCTGGACGACGCCACCCTCGCCCGCTTCGCCACCTCGCACCCGCAGCTGGGCGAAGCGGTCGAAGCCGCCGCCGCCGAATATGCCGCCATCGCGCGCGAGTTCCCCGAGCTGCTGGATCTGGACGAAGCCGCGCAGGCCGAGGCGATCCAGGCCGGCTTCGTCAATTTCTATTCGGCCGACACGGTCAACCCGTACGTCGCGCTGGCCGCGCGCGGTCCGTGGGTGGTCACGCTCAAGGGCGCGGTGCTGCACGACTCCGGCGGCTACGGGATGCTCGGCCTCGGCCACACCCCGCAGCCGGTGCTCGACGCCATGGCCAAGCCGCAGGTCATGGCCAACATCATGACCCCCAACATCGCCCAGCTGAAGTTCGACCGGGCGATGCGCAAGGAGATCGGCCAGACCCTCGGCGGCTGTCCGTACGCGCACTTCATGTGCCTCAACTCGGGGTCGGAATCGGTATCGCTGGCGTCGCGCATCGTCGACACCAACGCCAAGACCATGACCGATGCCGGCGCCCGCCATGCCGGCAAGACCATCAAGCGCCTGGTGGTGAAGGGCGCGTTCCACGGCCGCACCGAGCGCCCGGCGCTGTATTCGGATTCCAGCCGCAAGAACTACGTGCAGTACCTGGCCAGCTTCCGCGGCGAGGATTCGGTGATCACTGTGCCGCCGTACGACGTGGCCGCGTTGAACAAGGCGTTTGCCGATGCCGAGGCGAACGGCTGGTTCATCGAGGCGATGTTCCTGGAACCGGTGATGGGCGAAGGCGATCCGGGCCGCAGCGTGCCGCGCGCCTTCTACGATGCCGCCCGCGAACTGACCCGCGCGCACGGCGCCCTGCTGCTGGTGGATTCGATCCAGGCCGGCCTGCGTGCCACCGGCTATCTCTCCATCGTCGACTACCCGGGCTTCGAGGGCATCGCCGCGCCGGATCTCGAAACCTATTCGAAGGCGCTCAACGCCGGCCAGTACCCGCTGTCGGTGGTCGCCGTCACCGAATCCGCCGCCGCCATCTACAAGCGCGGCCTGTACGGCAACACCATGACCGCCAACCCGCGCGCGCTGGATGTCGCGGTGACCGTGCTCGGCCAGCTCACGCCCGCGCTGCGCGCCAACATCCGCGACCGCGGCGTGCAGGCCGTGCGGAAGCTGGAAGCGCTGAAGGCCGAACTCGGCGGCATGATCACCAAGGTCCAGGGCACCGGCTTGCTGTTCTCCTGCGAGCTGGCACCGGGCTTCAAGGGCTACGGCACGGGCAGCACCGAGGAATGGATGCGCGAACAGGGCATCGGCGTGATCCACGGCGGCGAGAACTCCCTGCGCTTCACCCCGCACTTCGCGATGGACGAAGCCGAGCTCGACCTGCTGGTGTCGATGGTCAAGCGCGCGCTGCAGGAAGGCCCGCGGGTCGAACGGGCGGCCTGACCGCCCTTCGCCAGGGTCATGAGAAAGCCCCGCGATGCGGGGCTTTTTCGTACGCGGGGATGATGCAGGCGAGTCGCGGACTACGCTGCCAGCGGCCGCGACTTCAGTTCCGCCACCTCGTGCGCGGTACCGAAGCGACCCTTCTCGTCGCGGGTGACCTGCGCCAGCGCGCATTCCGGATCGTGGGTGAAGAACAGATGGACGTTGCGCGCACGCATGTCGTCGAGGAAATCGCGCTTCTCGTCGATCAGCAGTTCCGCGTTGCGGTCGTAGCCCATGGTGATCGGCACGTGTACCCACGGCCGCCCGGGAATCAGGTCGGCGCAGAACACCACGCCGCCGTGCGCATCGCCATCGACATGCTCGGGCCCCACGATCTCGGCCAGCATCAACCCCGGCGTGTGGCCATGGCTGTAGTGGAAACGCACCGCATCCCCCAGTACGCGGCTGTGCGCGCCGTCGACGATCTCCAGCCGCCCGCTTGCCTGCAGCAGGTCGGTGAGCCCGGGGATGAAGCTGGCGCGGTCGCGCGGATGCGGGTCCACGGCGCGTTCCCAGCAGCCACGGCTGACCACGAAGGTGGCGTTGGGGAACAGCAGCTTCGGCGCCTCGCCCTCGACCCACGGCGACAGCAGGCCGCCGGCGTGGTCGAAATGCAGGTGCGAGAGCACCACGACATCGATGTCCTCGTGGCCGAAACCGGCCTCGCGCAGGGAGTCGAGCAGCACGTGGCGGTCTTCCTGCACGCCGTAGCGCTCGCGCAGCTTCGGCTCGAAGAAGCTGCCGATGCCGGTCTCGAACAGCACCGTCCTGCCGTTGAGCGGCGTGGCCAGCAATGCACGGCAGGCCAGCGGGATGCGGTTGAGTTCGTCGGCGGGGATCCACTTCCGCCACATCTCGCGCGGTGCGTTGCCGAACATCGCGCCGCCATCGAGTTTCTGCGAGTTGCCGAGGATCGACCAGAGTTTCATCGCACCGCTCCCGCTGCCGCGTCCATGACTTCGAACCGATTCTACGCCCGCGTCTCGACGCGTCCTTAAGATCGCGCGTGGCCCAATGCCTGCCTGCATCCCACAGGAGACCAACGATGATCGGCCAACCCGTACCCGACGTGGTGCTCAAGACCCGCGTCCGCGACGAATCCATCGGCGGCGACAACCCGTTCCGCTGGCAGGACGTCTCCACCGGCGATGTCTTCGCGAAAGGGCGGCACGTGCTGTTCGCCCTGCCCGGCGCGTTCACGCCCACCTGCACCACCGAGCAATGCCCGGCCTTCGAGCGCGAGTTCGACGCGCTGTGCGCCGCCGGCGCCGACGACGTGCATTGCCTCTCGGTCAACGACGCCTTCGTGATGTACCAATGGGGCAAGCACCTCGGCATCGACAAGGTGAAGATGCTGCCCGATGGTTCCGGCAAGTTCACCCGCCGCATGGGCATGCTGATCGACAAGGACCACCTCGGTTTCGGGCAGCGCAGCTGGCGCTATGCCGCGGTGATCGACGATGGCGTGGTCAAGGCGATGTTCGTCGAACCCGGCATCAACGACGACGGCAGCGACGACGATCCCTACGGTGAGAGCAAGCCGGAGAAGGTGCTGGCGTGGATGAAGGCGCATCCGCGCGGCTGAACGCTTCTTCGCACCGCCAAAGAGAAACGGCCGGGAATCCCCGGCCGTTTCCATTCGTGCTTGTCGATGTCGATGCGTCAGTGTGCCGTCGCCTTCGCGTGGACCTCGCCCTTGCCGACCGGGTTGCGCGGATCGCTGCCGGCGCGCAGTTGCCCGGTCGCCAGGTTCCACTCCACCGTCTGCAGGTTGCCCCACGCATCCGAGGAACGCTCGCCGGCCTTTTCGCCCGGCACGCTGACCGCGTGGCCCATCGCGCGGAGTTTCGCCACGGTGTCGGCGGGCAGCGCGTTCTTCTCGATGCCGATCGAATCCGGCAGCCACTGGTGGTGGTAGCGCGGCAGCGCGGCGACCTGCTGCGCATCCAGCCCGGCGTCGTAGCCGAGGATGCCGAGCAGCACCATGGTGATGATGCGGCTGCCGCCCGGCGTGCCGAGCACGGTGACGCGGTCGCCGGATTCCATGAAGGTCGGCGTCATCGAACTCAACATGCGCTTGCCGGGCTTCGGCGCGTTGGCGTCGTAGCCCATCACGCCGAACGCGTTGGGCGTGCCGGGCTTGAGCGCGAAGTCGTCCATCTCGTTGTTGAGCAACACGCCGGTGCCGGGCGGGATCAGGCCCGAGCCGTACAGCAGGTTCACCGTCTGGGTGCCGCCGACGCGGTTGCCCTCGCCGTCGATGATCGAGAAATGCGTGGTTTCCGGATGCTCGTCGAACGGCGTCGGCGTACCCGGCAGCAGGTCGCTCGGCGTCGCCTTCAACGGGTTGATGGTGCTGCGCAGGCCGGCCGCGTACAGCGGCGAGACCAGCGTGGCCTGCGGCACCTTCACGAAGTCCGGATCGCCCAGGTAGAAGGTGCGGTCGTGGTAGGCGCGGCGCATCGCCTCCACCACCAGGTGCACACGGGTGGCCTCGTCCATCTTGGCGAGATCCCACGGCGCGAGAATCTGCAGCATTCCGGCCAGCGCGATCCCGCCCGAGGACGGCGGCGGCGCGGTCACGATTTTCCAGCCGCGGTAGTCGAAGCGGATCGGCGCGCGCTCCTTGACCCGGTAGCCGGCCAGTTCGTCCGCCGTCCAGCGCCCGCCCTCGTGCTTCACCGCGTCGAGGATGCGGCGTGCGGTCTGGCCGCGGTAGAAGCCGTCGAAACCCTTGTCCGCCAGCAGTTGCAGGGTGCGCGCGAGCTCGGGCTGGCGCAGCAGCTCGCCTTCCGCCAGCGGTTTGCCATGCCTGAGGAAGACCGCGCGGGTGCCGGGGTAACGCTCCATCACCTCGCCGCGTTCCTCGTAGCCGCGCACCAGCCGGCCGTACATCGGGAAACCGTCGCGGGCGATGCGGATCGCCGGCTGCAGCGAGGTGGCCAACGGCAGCCTGCCGTAGCGCTCCGCCATGTGGACCAGCGCCGCCGGCAGGCCGGGAATGCCCGCCGACCACGGACCGTTGGTGGCGCGGTCGCGGTCGAGTTCGCCGTTCTTGTCGAGGAAGGCTTCGGGCGTGGCGCTGGCGGGCGACGTCTCGCGGGCGTCGATGAAGACATCGCGCCCGGTTTTCTGGTCGTGCAGCAGGAAGAAGCCGCCACCGCCGAGACCCGAACTGATCGGCTCCACCACCGACAGCGTGGACGACACCGCCACCGCCGCGTCGAAGGCATTGCCGCCCTTGTCGAGGATCTCGAAGCCGGCATCGGTGGCCAGCGCGTGCGCGGAGGCGATCGCCGCACCATCGGGACGCGCGTGTCGCGGCGTTTCGCGCGCCTCGGCGCCCACGAACACGAACACCAGCGCGAACGCGAGCCACGCGCGCTTCAACATCGACATCGTCATGCGGCCTGCTCCAGCCGGCGCAGCTTGGCCAGCAACTGGTCTTCGGTCTCGACGTGGTCCGGATCCAGCTCGATGCATTCCACCGGGCAGACCACCACGCACTGCGGCTCGTCGAAATGGCCGACGCATTCGGTGCACAGCGCCGGGTTGATGACGTACACCGTTTCACCCTGCGAGATCGCCTGGTTGGGACAGGCCGGTTCGCAGACGTCGCAGTTGATGCAGGTATCGAGGATCTTCAGGGACATCGGGGGGAGCCGCGCCCGCCGGTGGACGGGCGCGGCGGCATCGCGCTTACTTGGACGACACGAAGACGAAGTTCACGCCGGACGGCGCGACGGCGGCCTGGACGCGGTCCTTGTCGGCCGGATCGCCCACGAAGACGACCTTGACGTTCTTCATGGTGCCCGGCTTGGCGTCCTTGAAGCCTTCGACCACCAGATCGGCCAGCCTGGTGCGCGCCGGCGACCCGAACAGCAGCATGTTGCCTTCGATGATGCCGCGCGACAGGTCGAGCTGGACGCGCTCGAGCAGGCGGTCGTACTCGCCCTTGAAGTCGGCGCTGGATTCGCCCGGCAGGAAGTACGCGTACGGCGCGTTGGTCACGCCGTCCATGTTCGCCTTCGCCACCGAGCCCAGGTAGGGCTGCCAGCCGGCCTTGTCCTCGCCCGCCGGCACGGCGACCGGGGCTTCGACGACGGCGTCGGCGGCCGGGGCGGCCTCTTCCTTCTTGCAGGCGGAAAGCGAAAGCGCCGCGAGGCAGGCGGCCAGCAGGATGCGGTTGGTGTTGCTCATGGGTTCCCCCGGGTGTTCATACAGGATGACGCTGCCTTTCGGCCTGCAGCGCGGCGGCCACCGCTGGCGGCACGAAAGCGGAAACATCCCCGCCCAGACGGGAGATTTCGCGCACCAGCGAAGATGAGATGAAGCCGAATTCCTCGGCCGGCGTCAGGAACAGCGTCTCCACATCGGGGATGAGGTGGCGGTTCATGCTGGCCAGCTGGAACTCGTACTCGAAGTCGGAAACCGCGCGCAGGCCGCGGATGAGGATGCCGGCGCCCACTTCGGTCACGAAGTGCGCCAGCAGCGTGTCGAAACCGCGCACCTCGACGTTGGGCACGTCGGCCAGGGATTCCCGCGCCAGGTCCACGCGCTGTTCCAGCGACATGCCCGGTCCCTTGCCGGAGCTGCGCGCCACGCCGACCACCAGCCGCTCGAACAGCGGCGCCGCACGGTGGACCAGGTCGACATGCCCGGACGTGATGGGGTCGAAGGTCCCTGGATAGATGGCGATCCGCTGGCGTGGCGTGGTCATGCGGGTTCTGGAACGGATATTGCTGCGAGTGTATCAGCGGCCCGCCCGGCGTGGCTCAGGCGCCGCCGCGACGCCAGAGTTGGCTGGCGACCTCGCGGGTGCCGGCTTCGCGGTGCAGCCGCCACTCGTCCGGCAGGGTGATGGAAACGCCGCGCACCGGCATCTCCACGTACAGCCAGGCGGCGTCCGCCATCAGCGGCAGGGCGCCGTCGATGGCCGGCTGCCAGAGATCGCCGGCGAAAGGCGGATCGACGAAGGCGATGTCGTAGCGGCGGCCTTCGCGGGCGGCCTGCGCCAGCCAGCCGATCGCCTCCATCCGCACGATCTCGGCGGCCTGTCCGCCCTGCAGCCGGGCGGCGACCTCGCGCAGGGCGGTGGCCGGGCCGGTTTCGCGTTCGACCAGCGTCGCCGCCTTGGCGCCACGCGAGAGCGCCTCGAAGCCCAGTGCGCCGCTGCCGGCGAACAGGTCGAGCACGCGCGCACCGGGCAGCACCGGCATCAACCAGTTGAACAGCGTTTCGCGGACACGGTCGGCGGTCGGACGCAGGCCGTCGAGGTCGGCCACCGGCAGGCGCGTCCCGCGCCAATGCCCGCCGATGATGCGCACGCTGCCGGCGCGGCCCCTGGCCTTCGTCATTGGATCTTGAACCCCGGTGATACCATCCCCGCATTCTCCGACATCGCCCCCCGCATGGTTAACTGGTTCTGGCGCAAGAAGCCCGAGGAAGGCGAAAAACCGGCCGAATCGCCCGCCGCGCACGCCCTCGAAACACCGCGTATCGAAGCTTCGGAGGCCGCCCCCGCCCCGGTCGAGCCGGTGGTCGAGGCGCCCGCTCCGGTCACGACTTCCGAACCCGCCATCGACGACTACGCGCATGCCGCGCCGGCCGCCACGCCGGGCAAGCCCGGTTGGCGCGAGCGGCTCAAGGGCAGCGGCATGGCGCGCTCGCTGGGCGGGCTGTTCTCGCGCAATCCCAAGCTCGACGATGACCTGCTGGAAGAGATCGAGACCGCGCTGCTGACCGCCGACGTCGGCGTCAAGGCGACCGCCGCGCTGGTGGACGACCTGCGCACGCGCATGGGCCGCCGCGAATTCGCCGATGCCCAGGCACTGCTCGCCGCCCTGCGCGAGGACCTGGTCGCCCTGCTGCGCCCGGTCGCGCAGCCGCTGCTGATCGACGGCACCGCCAAGCCCTTCGTCATCGTCACCATCGGCGTGAACGGGGTCGGCAAGACCACCACCATCGGCAAGCTCGCGCGCAAGTTCCGCGATGACGGCCGCAGCCTGATGCTCGCCGCCGGCGATACCTTCCGCGCCGCCGCCGTCGCCCAGCTGCAGGCCTGGGGCGAGCGCAACGGGGTGCAGGTCGTCGCGCAGGGGCAGGACGCCGATGCCGCCGCCGTCGCCTTCGACGCCTACGCCTCGGCGAAATCGCGCGGCACGCAGGTGCTGATCGCCGACACCGCCGGCCGCCTGCACACGCAGTCGGGGCTGATGGACGAGCTCGGCAAGATCGTGCGCGTACTGGGCAAGCACGGCGCCGGCATCCCGCACGAAATCCTGATGGTGATCGACGGCACCACCGGCCAGAACGCCATCTCGCAGGTGCGCGCGTTCAACAGCAAGGTGCCGGTGACCGGGCTGGTGGTGACCAAGCTCGACGGCACCGCGAAGGGCGGCGTGGTGTTCGCGCTGGCGCGGGAATTCGGCATCCCGATCCGCTACGCCGGCATCGGCGAGCGCCCCGAAGACCTGCGCGTGTTCGACCCCGAAGCCTTCGTCGACGCACTGCTCCCGGCTTCGCTCGGGCAGTGAACGCGGACAGTCCCGCGTCCCTGCCGGTGCCGCGCAAGCGCCGCTGGGCGCGCGGGCTCCTCATCGCCCTGCTCGTCCTGGCGGCGCTGCTCGCGTTGCTCGCGCTCGGCATCCGCCATGCCCTGCAACCGGCCGTGGCCACGCATTTCATCCTGCAGCAGGCCGGCAAAGCGCTCGGACTGGAGATCACCGCCGACGGCGAACCCGAACTGCAGCTGCGCGGCACGCCGACCCTGGTGGTGCGCGGCGTGCACGCGCGCCAGCCCGGCGCCACGCGCGAACTGCTGACGGCCGACCGCATCCTGCTGTCGCTGCCGTGGCACACGCTGAAAAGCCGCGGCCGCCAATTGGACATCCAGCGCGTGGAGCTGGATGCGCCCGTGCTCGACCTGACCGCGCTCGCCGACTGGCGCCGCACCCGCCCGCCCAGCGCGATGCAGCGACTGCCCACCCTCACCCGCGGCCTGCGGGTCCGTCGCGGCCAATTGTTGGGCGAAGGCTGGACGATGGTCGATGTCGGCATCGACCTGCCCTACTTCGCGCCGGACAAACCGCTGGCCGCACGCGTGGCGGGGCGCTACGAGGCCGAGGCGATGCAGCTGCCCTTCGACCTGCACATCGCCCTGTCGAAGCCGGACACCTCCGCCGCGCTGGGCCTCGCCGGCGATGTCACGCCGACCGCGCGCGACTGGAAGCTGCCGATGCACCTGCGCCTGTCCGCGCCGATGCACTGGGGCGATGACGGGCTGCGGCTGCAACCCGCCAAGCTGGGCGCGCGCGCGCGCTACGAAGGCGGCGGCGATCCGCTGCCGTTCGTGATCGGCGCGTTCGGCCCGGCACGCATCTCGAAGGACGGCCTCGATTGGCCCGCGTTGGCGTTGGCGCTGCGCGGCGAAGGCGTGGTGCCGGATCTGGACGGACACGGTGCGCTGCACGCCAGCCATCGCCTGGCATTGTCGTTGGCAGGCCGGATCCACGCATGGCCCGAAGCCTGGCCGGTGCTGCCGAAGCCGTTGTCGGCATCGCGCTCGCCGCTGCCGTTCTCGCTCGGCTACGACGGCGCGCTGGATTTCAGCGATGTGGTGGCGTTCGGGCTACGACGCGACGCCACCCGCTTCAATGGCCGCCTTCGCGTGCGCGACGTGCTGGCCTGGCGCGAGATCGCCGCCACCGCATCGCCCTTGCCGCCGCTCGACGGCCACCTGGTCACGCCACGCCTCGACATCGCCGGCGCACAGCTCGAAGGCGTCGAAGTCGACTTCGAGGACCCGGCGGTACCGCCGGCGGACACGACGAAGTGAGCGCCCGCAAAAGCGCGCAACCGCGTAACGAAGCCGCCTCCACCCCCGACACCTGCGCGCTGTACGCGCCGCGCCTGCTGGCCTGGTTCGACATCCACGGCCGCCACGACCTGCCGTGGACGGAGCCGCGCACGCCCTACCGCGTGTGGCTGTCGGAGATCATGCTGCAGCAGACCCAGGTCGCGACGGTCATTCCGTATTTCCGGCGTTTCGTCGATGCGCTGCCCGATCTGCCGGCGCTCGCCACCGCGCCGCCGGACACGGTGCTCGCCTTGTGGTCGGGGCTCGGCTACTACAGCCGCGCGCGCAACCTGCACGCCGCCGCGAAACTGTGCATCGAACACCACGGCGGCGAGCTGCCGCGCGATTTCGACGCACTGCATGCCCTGCCCGGCATCGGGCGCAGCACGGCGGCGGCGATCCTCGCGCAGGCCTGGGGCGAGCCGTTCGCGATCCTCGACGGCAACGTCAAGCGCGTGCTGGCGCGGCTGCACGGCATCGAAGGCTGGCCCGGCCTGCCGGCGGTGGAAAAACGCCTGTGGCCGATCGCTGAAGCCTCGCTGCCAGGCACGCCCGCCACGCGTGCGCGCATGGCCGATTACACGCAGGCGCAGATGGACCTGGGCGCGACGCTGTGCACGCGCAGCCGCCCGCGCTGCGGAGAATGCCCGCTGGCGGATACGTGCGTCGCGTATCGCGACGGACGCACCGCCACGCTGCCCTCGCCACGCCCGAAGAAGGCCATCCCGCAGCGCGAGACTCGGATGGTCTGGCTGCGCGATGCCGAAGGCCGCACGCTGCTGCGGCGTCGCCCGTCGACCGGCGTCTGGGCCTCGCTGTGGTCGCTGCCGGAAGCCGCGGATGCCGATGAGGCCGCGCGCATCGCGGCCCTGCATGCGGATGTGGGGGATGCGGCTTCGCCACGCGCATTGCCACCGGTCGAACACGTCTTCACCCACTTCCGCCTGCGCATCCACCCGCAATTGTTCGACGGCGTCACGGCGAAGGCGCGGCTCGGCGACAATGACGGCCTGCGCTGGGTCCCCCGCGAGGCATTCGCCACGCTCGGCATTCCCGCCCCCGTGCGCCGCCTGATCGAAGAGGACATCCCATGAGCCGCACCGTGTTCTGCCAGCGCGAACAGCGCGAAACCGAAGGCCTGGACTTCGTGCCGTGGCCCGGCGAGATGGGCAAGCGCGTATTCGCGCACATCGGCAAGCCGGCGTGGGCGGCATGGCTGGCGCACCAGACCATGCTGATCAACGAGAACCGCCTGTCGCCGATGAACCCGGAGCACCGTGCCTTCCTCGAAGCCGAGATGGAGAAGTTCCTGTTCGGCGGCGGCGCAGAAGCGCCCGCGGGTTACGTGCCCGAAGCCTGAGCCGGCACCGGCTTCTCCGCCGCCCGCAGCGCCTTGAGGTCGATCGGGCGGATCTCGCGGATGATGCAGGTCATGCCGGGCTGCGAAGCCACCGTCACCCGGTCGAAGCCGGCACTGATGCGCCCGAACTGAGAACTGATGCCGAGCGTCGGCGAGCCGCGCTCGTAGGCCAGGCAAGGCCCGCCCAGATTCAGCAGATAGGCCTCGCGCGGGCGTACGTCGAGCACGACATGCCGGTCGTCGACGACATCGAAGCCCTGGCTGCCGGTGCTGCCGTAACGGATGCTGGCGACCGGCGGGCCCGCGAACGCCGTGTAGCGGGCCAGTTTGTCGGCATCGGATTCGCGCGTCGTCGCGCAGCCTGCCATGGCCAGCAGCGCCAGCATCGGCACGGCGATGGTGTGGGTGGGTTTCATCGTGCTGCCTCCTTGCATGAAGGGTCGTAACCGGATCATCGCGCCGGCGGCGTGTCCTGGGCACATTCACCGGGCCGGCATTCCCTGCCCGTTAAGCCCGCCGGCGCTTGCCCGGGGCGCTGTTCATCCGTAAGATGGCCGGCTCGCGTGACCCGGCGCACTTGGCCGGGTAGCTCAGTTGGTAGAGCAGGGGATTGAAAATCCCCGTGTCGGGGGTTCGATTCCCTCCCCGGCCACCACTGCGCAGGGTTGCGTCGAAACAAAGGTCGCCATCGGCGGCCTTTTTGTTTTTCCAGACTTCCATACCGCCGCGCTATCCTCCCGCCATCCCCTACGGAATGGACCGATGAAGACCCTGCGCGCCAGCCTGCTGTTCGTCCTTGCCTTTCTTCTCGCCGCCTGCGCCAGCACCGGCGGCAAGCGCGTGTCCGAGCCCGCGGCCAGCATCCAGCAGCTCACGGTGGATGCGCACGGCGGCTGGCAGGTGCGTGTGCGCCTGCAGAACTACAGCAGCGTGGCGATGCGCTTCGACCGCGTGGACCTGGGCGTGAACGTGGGCGGTGCCGATGCCGGCCGTTTGAATGCGCAGCCGGCGCTGACCATCGCGCCGGAGTCCGCCGACGTCATCGACATCGCCCTCGTTCCGAGCGCCGCGGCGCGCCTGCAGGTCGCCGATGCGCTCGCCGGCGGCCGCGGCGTCGCCTACACGCTCAAGGGCACAGTGTCGGCCACGCCCGACGCCGGCAAGGTCCGCAACTTCGACATCAGCCGCGACAGCGCGCTCAGTCCCGCGCCCGGCCTGCCCGGCGTGCTGCGCTGATCCCGCCTTCCACACCTTCTGAAAGACGCCACCGCATGAGCCAGTACCGCGCCCCGCTCGACGACATCCGCTTCGACCTGTTCGACGTGCTCGACATCGAATCCACCCTCGCCCGCCTTGGCCAGACCGAGGTCAACCGCGAGCTGGTCGATGCGGTGCTGGAGGAAGGCGCGCGCTTCACCACGCAGGTGCTGGCACCGCTCAACGCCATCGGCGACCGCGGCTGCACCTTCGACCAGGCGACCGGCGATGTCGCCACGCCGGAAGGCTTCGCCGCCGCCTACAGCCAGTTCGTCGAAGGGGGCTGGCCGGGGCTCAACGCGCCGGCGGAATTCGGCGGCCAGGGCATGCCGCACGTGCTGGGCGCGGCGATCAAGGAAATGATCGATGCCGCCAATCTCGCCTGGGGCAACTTCCCCCTGCTCTCGCACGGCGCCACCGAGGCGCTGCTGCATTACGGCAGCGAATGGCAGCAGGAGACCTTCCTGAAGCCGCTGGTCGAAGGCCGCTGGACCGGCACCATGTGCCTGACCGAGCCGCATGCCGGCACCGACCTGGGCCTGCTGCGCGCGCGCGCCACGCCCAACGGCGACAGCAGCTATGCCATCAACGGCACCAAGATCTTCATCACCGCCGGCGAGCACGACATGGCGGAGAACATCGTCCACCTGGTGCTGGCCAAACTGCCGGACGCGCCGGCCGGCAGCCGCGGCATCTCGCTGTTCGTGGTGCCCAAGTCCAAGGTCGGCCAGGACGGCGCGATGGGCGAGCGCAACGCCCTGCGCTGCGGCGCGCTGGAGCACAAGATGGGCATCCACGGCTCGGCCACCTGCGTGATGAATTTCGACGACGCGCAGGGCTGGCTGGTCGGCGAACCGCACAAGGGCCTGATGGCGATGTTCGTGATGATGAACACCGCGCGGCTGGCGGTGGGCCTGCAGGGCCTCGGCCTGGCCGACCGCGCCTACCAGAACGCGCTGCGCTACGCCCGCGAGCGGCTGCAGATGCGCGCGCTGTCCGGACCGAAGTTCCCGGAGAAGCCGGCCGACCCGATCATCGTCCACCCCGACGTGCGGCGGATGCTGCTGACGCAGAAATCGCTGGTCGAAGGCGGGCGCCTGCTCGCCTACCACGCCTTCCTCAACGTCGACATCGCCCAGCATGGCGCGGACGAGGCCGAGCGCGCCGAGGCCGACGCGCTGGTCGGCTTCCTCACGCCCATCGTCAAGGCCTGCCTGACCGAGTGGGGCAACGAGTGCACCTATCACGCGCTGCAGTGCTTCGGCGGCCACGGCTACATCGCCGAGCACGGCATGGAGCAGCTGGCGCGCGACGCCCGCATCACCACCCTCTACGAAGGCACCACCGGCGTGCAGGCACTGGACCTGGTCGGCCGCAAGCTGCTGCAGCTCAAGGGCGCCGGCCTGCGCGCGTTCCTGAAGGAGGCGCATGCCTTCTGCCAGCGCGAGGCCGCCAATCCCGCCCTTGCCGGACTGCTGCCGGAACTCGCGGCCAAGCTCGGCGAATGGCAGGCGGTGTCGGAAAAGGTCGCCGCCTCCGCATCGAGCGACCCCGAGGAAGTCGGCGCCGCGGCCTGGGACTACCTGTTCTATTCCGGCTACGTGGCGCTGGCCTACTGGTGGGCGCGCAGCGTGGCCGCCGCCGAGGGCGCCACGCTGTCCGCCGCGGCCAGGGAAGCCAAGCGCGAGACCGCACGCTTCTACTTCGCGCGCATCCTGCCGCGCACGCTGGCGCACAAGGCGGCGATCGAAAGCGGCGCCGGCAACCTGATGACGCTCACCGCGGATGCATTCGATTGACGGGCGTGCCGGCATCATGCCGGCCCCTTTCACCGATGCCATGTCGATGCGGCTTCGTTTCCTCTTCCTGCTGGCCTGCCTCTGGCTGCTCCCGGCCGTCGCGATGGCGGCCGACTGCGACATCGCGCTGAAACCGAGCTACCGCGGCTTCCCGCTCAACCCTACGGTGGAAAAGGTCGTGGTGTCGAAAGTGACGCCGAAGCACGCCAGCGCGGCTTGCGCGGTCCGGGCGGGCGACGAGATCCTGCAGGTCAACAGCCAGCGGGTGCCCGGCGAGCGGGCGCTCAAGGTGCTGTCGTACTGGCGGTCGTTGAGGAAGGGCGTGCCGCGGACCTACCGCCTGCGCCGCAACGGCCAGGTCCTGACGCTCACGATCTGACCGGGGACGGCGGGCGGGTTACACAATCGTCATCAAAGGCGTATAACCTGTCATTCCGATGGGTACACGCAGCGAAACGCTCGACCTGATCGGTGCCGGCTCGGGTGCGAGCCCGGACGTCCCGCATTTTCCCCACGCGTTCCGCCCCGGCTCCCTGCGCTTCCTCGCGCTCGATGCCCATGGCCGCGCACTCGACTGGATCCGCTGGCAGGACGCCGCCTGCCTCTATGCCCGCGACGCCGTCGCCTGGACGCTCGGCGAATCCTGCCTGACGGTCCATGGCGGCACTTCGCGGATGACCGGCGAGCAAAGCCGGCTGGCCCTGCACCCGATCATCGCCGCGCGTGGCCACGCACGCGGCCGCGCCATCGACCCCACGCCCGCGCTGACCAATGCCTCGTTGTTCGCCCGCGACGCCCACCTGTGCCTGTACTGCGGCGAACGTCCTTCGCGCCAGCACCTGACCCGCGACCATGTGCTGCCGGTGTCCAAGGGCGGGCGCGACGTATGGGAAAACGTGGTCAGCGCCTGCTTCCACTGCAATTCGCGCAAAAGCAACCGCACGCCGCAACAGGCGGGCATGCCGCTGCTCGCCGTGCCGTACCGGCCGAGCTGGATCGAGCACCTGATCCTGTCGAACCGGCACATCCTCGCCGACCAGATGGAATTCCTGCAGGCGCAGATGCCGAAGAAGCCACGTCGCGCACTCGCATGACCATGGGCGAGGATGGCCGGCCGGCGTGGACCGCCGGCGCTCAGGCGGACTGGCGCGCCTGTCGACGCGCCAGAGCGTCCACCATCGCCCTCGCCGACCCGATGGAATTCCTGCAGGCGCAGATGCCGAAGAAGCCGCGTCGCGACCTCGCCTGACCATGGGCGAGGATGCCCGGCCGGCGTGGTACGCCGGCGCTCAGGCGGACTGGCGCGCCTGTCGACGCGCCAAAGCGTCCGCCATCGCCCTCGCCGACCCGATGGAATTCCTGCAGGCGCAGATGCCGAAGAAGCCGCGTCGCGACCTTGCCTGATTCCGGGCAATGCCCGGCCTGCAAACCGCGACCTTCGACACACCGGCGCACGCTCTCCCGGCATCACTCCGCTACACTCGGATCGTCACAACAGGGGATGACGCCGCATGACCAGCACGCTGGGCTTCACCGGGATGGACCGCAACACGCAGGCCGAACTGAGCCAGGCTTTCAGCCAGGCCATCGGGCGACTCGGCTTGGACATGCGGCTGGTGGAAAACGGCGAGGCCGACATCGTCGTCGTCGACATGGACAGCCTGTACGGCCCGATGAGCTGGATGCAGCTGCACAACGCCGGCCGCAAGGTCATCGGCTACACCTCGTCGTCGCGCACCCAGACCGACTACCGGCTGGACCGCCCGCTCGATGCCGCCGCGCTCGATGGCCTGCTGAAGGATCTCGGGATCGGCGATGCGCCGGCGCCGGAACCGGTCGTCGCGCCGGCCGCCGAAGCCCCCAAGCCTGCTCCCGTCCCCGAACCCGCCCCGGCCGCCGCCCCGCACGGCTTCACGCCCGCACCGGCGCCGGCCGACGTGCTGCCGGAAGAATCGCCTTCGCCCGCGCCTGCCGAAGTGCTGGCCACGCCGGCCATCGAGCCCGAACCGCTGCCCGCACCGGTGCCGGCGCGCGATCCGGTACTGGCCGACTGGCTGCAGTCGGGCCGCCTGTCGAAGCGCGTGCGCTACCAGCGCGACGGCGGCCCGGCGCTGCTGATCGACGGCGTCGCCGGCCAGTACCACGGCCCCGCTACCCTCAAGCAACTCGAAGGCTATTTCGAAGGCACGGTCTCCGAGTCCGATTTCGAAGCCGTCGATGACGCCACCTGGCAGGCCGAAGCCGGTGGCCAGGCCCAACCGATTTCACGCCTGGCCTGGTTCGGCGGCCTGCTCGAAGGCAAGGGCGCGCTGCTGCCGCACGTCGACCCGGAAGGGCGCTACCGCCTGACCAAGTGGCTGCAGACCGAGCGCGAATTCCCCAAGCACTTCCGCATCGCCACCGCGATGATGAAAGGCCCGGCCACCGTGCCGGAGATCGCCGCGGCAGCCAATGTCAGCGACCGCGAAGTGGCGGATTTCGTCAACGCCGGACTGGGCACGGGCATCGTCGAACAGGTCCTGCCGGAGCCGGCGCCCGTCGCGGAACCGCCGCGCGGCGGCCTGTTCGGCCTCAAGCGCCGCTGAGGATTCACCCCGGCCACACGCAGGCGCATCGTCGCGGCCGTAAAATACGGCCATGATCGATCCAAGCCGTTATCCGCGCCTGTCGCGCATCGACTCCCCGGCCGACCTGCGCCGCTTCGACGAAAGCGAGGTGCGCGCCGTCGCCGACGAGCTGCGCGCCTACCTGATCGAGTCCGCCGGCAAGTCCGGCGGCCACTTCGGCGCCAACCTCGGCGTGGTCGAGCTGACCACGGTCCTGCACTACCTCTACGACACGCCCGGCGACCGCATCGTCTGGGACGTCGGCCACCAGGCCTACCCGCACAAGATCCTCACCGGCCGCCGCGACCGCATCCACACGGTCAAGCAAAAGGACGGCGTGGCGCCGTTCCCGAAGCGCGAGGAAAGCGAGTACGACACCTTCGGCGTGGGCCATTCGTCCACCTCCATTTCCGCGGCACTCGGCATGGCCATCGCGGCGAAGCACGCCGGCAGCGACCGCAAGGTGGTGGCGGTGATCGGCGACGGCGCGATGACCGCCGGCATGGCCTACGAGGCGCTCAACCACGCCGGCGGCATGGACGAGGAACCGGACATCCTGGTCATCCTCAACGACAACCGGATGTCGATCAGCGAGGCGGTCGGCGGCCTGACCCGCATGCTCGGCCGCGCCACCGGCAGCCGCACCCTCAACGCCCTGCGCGAAGGCGGCAAGAAGCTGCTCGGCGACAAGAACGCCCCGCCCGCGCGCTTCGTACGCCGCTGGGAGGAACACTGGAAGGGCATGTTCGTGCCCTCCACCCTGTTCGAGGAAATGGGCTTCCACTACACCGGCCCGATCGACGGCCACGACACCACCGCGCTGATCGAGACCATCAAGACGCTCAAGGGGCTCAAGGGTCCGCAGCTGCTGCATGTCATCACCACCAAGGGCAAGGGTTACGAACGCGCCGAGGCCGACCAGATCGGCTACCACGCGGTGTCGCCGTTCGACCCGGAACTGGGCCTGGTGTCGAAGCCGGGCGCGGTCAAGAAACCGACCTACACCGATGTCTTCAGCGACTGGCTGTGCGACATGGCCGCGGCCGACGACACGCTGCTCGCCATCACCCCGGCCATGCGCGAAGGCAGCGGCCTGGTGCGTTTCAGCAAGGAATACCCGAGCCGCTATTTCGATGTCGCCATCGCCGAGCAGCACGCGGTCACGCTGGCCGCGGGCATGGCCTGCGAAGGCGCGAAGCCGGTCGTCGCGATCTATTCCACCTTCCTGCAGCGCGGCTACGACCAGCTGGTCCACGATGTCGCGATCCAGAAGCTCGACGTGCTGTTCGCCATCGACCGCGGCGGCGTGGTGGGCCCGGACGGCGCGACGCACGCCGGCAACCTGGACCTGAGCTACCTGCGCTGCGTGCCCAACATGGTGGTGATGGCGCCGGCCGACGAGCGCGAATGCCGCGCCATGCTCACCACCGGCTTCAAGCACGAAGGTCCGGCCGCCGTGCGTTATCCGCGCGGCAGCGGTACCGGCATCGCGGCCGGCGACGCGCTGGACACGCTGCCGATCGGCAAGGCCGAGGTGAAGCGCCGCGGCCACCGCATCGCCCTGCTCGCCTTCGGCGCGCTGGTGCCGGCGGCGGAACAGGTGGGCGAAGCACTCGGCTTCACCGTCGTCAACATGCGCTTCGTCAAGCCGCTCGACCGCGCGCTGATCCTGGAACTGGCCCAGACCCACGAAGGCTTCGTGACGCTCGAGGACAACGTGGTGGCCGGCGGCGCGGGTTCCGGCGTGGCCGAACTGCTGGCCGACGCCGGCATCGTCATGCCGGTCCTGCACCTGGGCCTGCCCGACGCCTTCCAGCACCACGCCAGCCGCGAGGACCTGCTGGCCGAAGCCGGCCTGGACGCGGCCGGCATCCGCGCGGCGGTGACCCGGCGCTTTCCCGCCGAAACCGAAGCCCGGCGCGCCGGCAACGCCTGACGCGCCTCAGGGCTCGATGACCTCGTAGCCCTTGGCGCGCAACGCGTCGAGGTAGTTGTCCGGCCCCACCACCTGCCCGAGCGGCAGCATGGCGAAGGTCGAGGCGTTGCGCGACAGCGCCGCCTCCGCCGCCGCGAGCCACTGCGCACGCAGGCGTTGCGGGACATCGGTGATGCCGCGCTTGCGGGCGAAGTCCATCTCGGTGACCGCGCTCAGGCAGTCGGCCTCGCCGACGCGGGTCGCCTGGCCGGCCAATGCCCGCAGGGTGGCGATGTCGCCGGTGGCCCACGCGTTGGCGCGACGTGCGACGACGGGCAGTTCGCGATCCATGCTGTCGAGCGTCTGCCGCAGGCAGCGGACATCATCGAAATGACCGCGCTGCACCTCGACCATGGCCGCCTTCGGGTCGTCGAGCTTGAGCGAGATGCCGGTGGTCGTGGTCTTCAGGCCGTGGCGCTTGACCGCCTCGTTCAACACCGGCGTCACGATGGACCGCCCGCCCAGCCCGTGCTGCTTCAACGCGGCCTGGTAGAGCTGCTCGGCGGCCACGAACGGGCGCTTGCCTTCGATGCCGCGGTCGCGCGGGAGGTAGCGCTGGCGGGCGGCGCTGAAGCGCGCGTAGAGCGCGGGCGGCAGCACGTCCTTGAGGGTCTTGCCGTCCGGGTTCTTCATCGTCCGGCGCAGCGCAGGCAGCAGGGTCAGGCCCTTGAACAGGCCGATATTCGCGGTGATCGACAGCTGCGGCGGCAGGATGTATTCCTGCGAGCGCGCCATCACGCCCTGCACGTAGTCCGCATCCCACTCCATCCGGGTCGGCAGCGGCGACACCGTGGCCAGCACGTGCAGCACATGGTCGCCCTTGCGCACCCTCCAGAGGCGCGGGCCGGGCTGCACGCCGGCGACCACTTCCACCTGGTCGAGCAGGCGGCCATCGGTCGCGGCGGCAGGCGGCACGGCATCCGCCGCTTGCGTGGATTGCGGCGATGTCGCCGCGTTCGCCCAGACCGGCGCCGCCAGCGTCATCGCCACCATCCACTTGCCGAGTGTCATCGCGTGCATGGGTGCTTCCATTCGTGGTTGAAGCGGCTTCGACCGTGCCGACGCGGTTCGGTTCCCGCGCCGGCCTCGGCGATGCGGCCTTGCGTCTTACTTGCCGCCGGGCTTGGCGTCCACCGGCAGCGTATCGAGCACTTCGCGCACCCGTGCCTCGGTGCTCTTCATGCCGGCCTTGCGCCCGAATTCCAGCGCGGCGTCGGGGGCCATGCCGTGCTCGGTGACCATCGCCAGCGCCAGCAGGCCGCCGGCGCGGTTGGCCGACGCGCAATGCACCAGCACCGGCGCGCCCTTCGCGCTGCCGATGGCTTCGTGCAGCTTGCGCGCGTTGCCGGGCGTGATCGCATCGGCGTTGGCGACCGGGATTTCGATGTAGCGAAGCCCGGCCGCGCGGACTTCCGCGGCTTCATCGCGCCCCGCCATCTCGCCTTCCGGACGCAGGTTGATGACGGTGCCGACGCCGCGTTCCGCGATGCCTGCCCAGTCGCCCGGCGCCGGCTGGCCCGCGCTGTAGAGGCCTGCGCGCGGCTGGTGCAGCACCACGCCCGACGCGGTGGCAAAGGGCGCCGGCGCGGAGGCGGCAGGTGCCGGCGCGGCGGCCGCGCTGGGTTCGGGCTGCGCGCAGCCGGCCAGTGCGGCGATGGCAAGGAAAACGGGGAATGCAGCGTGATGCGGCTTCATGGTCGGGCTCCGGTGGGGGACGGTCGTGCCGGCCCCATGATAGGCATCCGGGTCGGTGACGGCTGGGCGGCGGCATCACCCCTGCACCGGCACCGTCACGCCGCGCGTCTTTTCGCCGCGGCCAGCCGGTGCCCGAACCACGCGAAAGGCAGGTAAGCCAGCAGCAGGTCGGTCGCGATGAACCACGTGGGCGCCGGGATCATCCGCGCCGCCAGGATGCCGCCGCACAGGAAGAACACGCCGACGATCATCGCCGCGAACAACCTGTGCGCACGCGCGACCTTCGCCGCCACGAATGCCCCCGCCAGCGTGCCGAGCGCATGCGCCAGGAAGGGGAACAGGAAGTGCTTCGGTTCCAGCATCGGCAGCGCGGCGCGGATGCCTTCGGCGGTGGTCATGTCCGCACCGGCGGGCGGCGGGATGACGTGCCCGCTCGCCATCACCAGCGCCATGTTGACCACGCTGCCCACCACCAGGCCAAGCACCACGGCCAGGATCGTCCTCAGGATCGACATCGTGAATCCCCCTTTTTGATTGAGTCTTGCATGTCGCCCGGGGCGGAGCGCGCCTCGCTCGCCGGCTCAGAACATCCCCAGCACGTTCGGAGAATCCGCCGGCACTTCCTGGCCGACATCCCACATCTCCACCAGCTTGCCGGCCTCGAATCGCAGAATGTGCACGACGGCGTAGTCCTTGCCGGTCGCGGGCCTTCGCAGGCGCGACAGCAGCGCCACGCGGCCCGCGCCTTCCACCCCCTGCATCACCTCGAACACCTTGTCCGGCTCGGCACGGGCGCTGGCTTCCATCGCCTTGATCAGTGATGCCCGGTCGCCGGCGGGATAGGCGTTGTGATGGACGAAGCCCTCGGCCACGTGGCGCGCGAAGGCTTCCCGGACCTCACCGCGCGCGCACATCCGCAGGAACTCGCGGGCGGTATCGGCGTGGCCATGCATGTCCATCACCGCGACAGAAATACCAGCAGCAGCGCGATCGCGGCCGGAACCGCCTGCACCAAGAGGATCCTGCGGCTGGCCGTCGCGGCGCCGTACAGGCCGGCGACCAGCACGCAGCCGAGGAAGAACAGCTTGAACGCGAACGCTTCCGGCCGCGGCAACAGGCTCCAGAGCAGGCCGGCGGCGAGGAAACCGTTGTACAGGCCCTGGTTCGCGCCCAGGACGCGGGTCTGCGCCGCGAATGCCTGCGACAGGCCGAACGCCTTGCGGCCCGCCGGCTTCGTCCACAGGAACATTTCCAGCACCAGGATGTAGACGTGGATGAGCGCCACGAGGGCGATGGCGATGTCGGCGGCGAGGCGCATCGGTCTGTCCTTTATTCCGTGCGCGCCGGCTGCCTCGCCGGACTGCGGATGGAAAAGCCCACCAGCACCAGCCAGCCGGCCAGCGCGACCAGCGTCGGCAACTGGAATTTCTCCGATGTGCCGATGCTGAAGCTGCGGGCGGCGAAGAAGATCAGCGTCCACAACGCCAGGTTGATCGCGACGATGAGCCAGCGCGACCGGTGCCGGGTGAGCAGCGAGATGATGCTCGGCATCAGCGCGATCGGCGCCGTGGCGAAGAAGAAGAACATGATGACGGTGGGATTCATGGGGCGAAGCGTATTCCGTGCAGGCCGGCGCCACAGGCGCGCGGTGGTTCTCGATGACGCCCCGGATCGCCGCGGCGCGGCCCAGCGTAACGTCTGCGCCTTCGTGCCGCCATGCATGACGCCCGCATCACCGGCGGGCCCAGGCCGCGCGCGGACGACGATGCTTCGGATGCCAGGCGAGCCAGCTCAGCCGCACCCGCACGGTCGGGCAGGCCCAGCCGGATGCGGTGGCGATGGACCGTGGGTCGCCGCCGATCCGCGCCGCATCGCGCGACTTCGATCCACGAGAGGCCGGTGACTGCTACCAGGCCGGCACCGCGAACGCCTCGACCAGGAAATCGATCAATCGCCGCGTCTTCATCGGCACATGCTTGCGGGAGGCATAGACCACGTGGACGCCCATTTCGACCGAGCGGTATTCCGGCATCAACTCGACCAGCGTGCCTTCGCGCAGGTCGGCACCGACGATGAAATCCGGCTGCAGCACGATGCCCTGGTCGGCCAGCGCGGCGGCGCGGCAGGTGTCGCCGCTGTTGGTATGGATGCGCGGCTGCACGCGCACGGTGACCGGGCCCGCCGGCCCGGTGAACGGCCAGTCATCGCCCCCCGACCAGTGGCTGTAGGCGAACACCCGATGCGCCGCCAGTGCCTGCGGATGCAGCGGCGTGCCATGCGCGGCCAGATAGCCGGGCGAGGCGCACAGCACCATGCGCGCACCGGCGAGCCGGCGGCTGACCAGCTGCGGATCGAGCCGGTCGGTGATGCGGATGGCGAGGTCGTAACCCTCCTCGACCAGATCGACGATGCGGTCGTTGAGGGTGATGTCGAGCGTGACCTTGGGATGCTCCGCCAGGAAGCGTGGCCACAGCGGCGCGAGATGCAGGTTGCCGAAGGTCAATGGCGCATTGATGCGGAGCCGCCCCATCGCCTCGCCGCCGCTCGATGCGGTTTCGGCCTCCAGTTCGTCCAGCGCCGCCACCAGTTCCACGGCGCGGGCGTGGAAGCGCTGGCCGTCGTCGGTCAGCGACAGGCGGCGCGTCGTGCGATGCAGCAGCCGGACGCCCAGCCGCGCCTCCAGTTCGGCGACGTGACGGGACACCGCCGCCTTCGACAGCCCCACCGCGTCGGCGGCGGCCACGAAACTGCCGGCACGGACCACGGCCAAAAAGCTGCTGAGTTGTTGGGGATCGAGCATTGGATTGTCTCTTTATACGTTACAAACAAACCATCAATCATGAGTTTATCCCAAAGAAAATGACCAATAGAGTGGCGACACCCACCTGACGGGCACCTACAAGGAATCCTCACCATGAACGCAACCGCCTCGCTGCTCGGCCGCATCGGCCTCTCCCTCATCTTCATCATCTCCGGCTGGGGCAAGATCGCCGGCTACGACGCCACCCAGGGCTATATGGAATCGATGGGCGTGCCGGGCGCGCTGCTGCCGCTGGTGATCGCGCTGGAACTCGGCGGCGGCCTCGCCCTCCTGGCCGGCGTGTTCACCCGCTGGATCGCGGTCGCGCTCGCAGTTTTCTCGGTCGTCTCGGCCCTGATCTTCCATGCCGACCTCGGCGACCAGATCCAGTCGATCATGTTCTGGAAGAACATCGCGATGGCCGGCGGCTTCCTCATGCTCGCCGCGCATGGCCCCGGCCCGCTCAGCCTGGAAGCCCAGCTGCCGCGCCGTCGTCTGGCAGCGGCCACGGCCTGACGCGCGCCCTTCCCCCACGCCTCCCGCGACGCCTCCGGCCCGCGGGAGGTTCTGCGTGCGCGGTTCCGTATCGCGGCCGCACCGCCCAACGGAGCCAGCGCGGCGCGCGCTTCGTCTATAATGCGCGCCTCTCGGGGTATAGCGCAGTCTGGTAGCGCACTTGTCTGGGGGACAAGTGGTCGTCGGTTCGAATCCGGCTACCCCGACCATCCTCAACCGGCATCGGCCGGAAACGAAAAACCCCTGATCGCTCAGGGGTTTTTTGCTGTCTGGAGCGGCATGCCCAGCGCGCCTCAGCGCTTCAACAGCTGCAGGACTTCTTCCAGCTCCTGTCGCACCTGGCGGATGATCTGGCTCGACAGCGCGGATTCCTGCTTGCCGCTCTCGCCCTCCAGGCGCAGGCGCGCACCACCGATGGTGTAGCCCTGCTCGTACAGCAGGCCGCGGATCTGGCGCACCATGAGCACGTCGTGGCGCTGGTAGTAGCGGCGGTTGCCGCGACGCTTCACCGGCGTCAGGCTGGGGAACTCGGTCTCCCAGTAGCGCAGCACGTGCGGCTTGACGTCGCACAGCTCGCTGACCTCACCGATGGTGAAGTAGCGCTTGGCCGGGATCGGCGGGAGTTCCTTGTTGCTACCTGGGTCCAGCATAGGCCTCCACGCGCTCCTTCAATTTCTGTCCGGGGCGGAAGGTCACCACCGTGCGCGCGGTGATCGGGATTTCCTCGCCGGTCTTCGGGTTGCGACCGGGGCGCTGGTTCTTGCGGCGGAGATCGAAGTTGCCGAACCCCGAGAGCTTGACCTGGCGGCCGCCTTCGAGCCCTTCGCGCAGGGCGTCGAAGAACGCGTCGACGAATTCCTTCGCCTCGCGCTTGTTCAAGCCGACTTCGTCGTACAGACGCTCGGCCATCTCTGCCTTGGTCAACGCCATGCCACTATCCCCTGATCGTCGCGCCATGTTCGCGGGCCAGCGCGGCGATCACGCCGGCCACCACATCGTCCACTTCGCGCTCAGTGAGCGTGCGGGATTCTTCCTGCAAAATCAAGCCCATAGTGAGGCTTTTGAAACCCGAATCGACGCCCTTGCCGACGTAGCGGTCGAACAGTCGCAGTTCGCGCAGGGCGGGGCCGGCGACCGCCCAGACCGCGTCCGACAGCGCCTGCCAGCTGACCGATTCAGGCACCAGCAGCGACAGGTCGCGGCGGACCGAGGGGTATTTGGATGCGGCTTCGGCCCGGACCGGGGCGCGACGGGACAACGCCGCCAGATCCAGCTCGAAGCCGAGGGCCGGCACGTCGATGTCCAGCGCCCCGCGCAGGCGCGGATGCAGCTCACCGATCCAGCCGATGCGCGCGCCGTCGCGCCAGATGTCGGCGGAACGACCCGGGTGCCCGAAGGCCTCGGTCGAGCGGCGGAATTCCAGCGTGGCGTTCGCCAGCGCCGCCAGCGATTCGACATCCCCCTTGAGATCGTGGAAATCGACGCCGCGATCGGCGCCGCCCCATTGCTCGGCGCGCGCGCTGCCGCAGGCGATGGCGGCGATGCGCGGCGTCTCCAGCGGCGCGTCACCCGCGACCGAAGCCGCATCGAACACCCGCCCGATCTCGAACAGGCGCACGCGCGGCTGCTGGCGCGCCACGTTGCGGGCCAGCGCGGCGGCGAGGCCGGGCAGCAGCATCGGGCGCATCACGCCGAGTTCCGCGCTGAGCGGGTTGGCCAGCGCCACGCCGGCTTCCAGCTGCCACTTGGCGAGCAGGCCGGCATCGACGAAGGCATAGTTGAGCGCCTCCTGCCAGTCGCGCGCGGCCAGCTGGCGGCGCAGGTCGGCGTCGGCGACGCGATCGGCGCTCGGCGCCCCCACCCGTGCCGGCCCCGACGGCAGCCGCACCGGGATACGGTCGTAGCCGTGGATGCGCGCGATCTCCTCGATCAGGTCTTCCTCGATGGCGATGTCGAAGCGGCGCGCCGGCGGCGTCACCGTCCAGCCATCGCCCGCCGCCTCCACCGCCAGCCCCAGCGCGCGCAGGATGCGTTCGACCTCGGCATCGGCGATGTCGATGCCCAGCACCCGCGCGATGCGGGCACGCCGCAGCGGGATCGGCGCCGGCTTCGGCAGGTCGGCGAGGTTGGCCGCCTCCATCACCGGACCCGGCTGGCCGCCGGCGATGTCGAGGATCAGCCGCGTCGCGCGCTCGACCGCGATGCGCGGCAGTTCCGGGTCCACGCCGCGCTCGAAGCGGTGCGCCGCATCCGTATGCAGGCCCAGCTTGCGCGAGCGCCCGATGATCGCCGCCGGCGCGAAATGCGCGGCTTCCAGGAACACGTCCTTCGTGGCCTCGGTGACGCGGGTGTCGAACCCGCCCATCACGCCCGCCAGCGCGACGGGCTTGTCGGCGTCGGTGATCAGCAGGAACTCTTCGTCCACGGTGACGTCGCGGCCGTCGAGCAGCTTCAGCGCCTCGCCCCTGCGCGCGCGGCGCACGCCCACCGGGCCGCTCAGCAGCGCGCGGTCGAACGCATGCATCGGCTGGCCCAGTTCCAGCATCACGTACTGGGTCACATCCACCAGGAAGCTCACCGGGCGGATGCCACTGCGGCGCAGGCGCTCGGCCATCCACAGCGGCGTCTTCACCGTCGCATCCACGCCTTCGATCACGCGGCCGACGTAACGCGGCGCGTCGGCACCGGCGCCGAGCGTCACCGGCAGCACGCGGTCGATGGTCGAAGCCGCTTCGCCGATCTCCATCGCCACCACGTCGCTGCCGGTCGCGGCGGCCACGTCGTAGGCGATGCCGCGGATGCCGAAGCAGTCGGCGCGGTTCGGCGTCAGTTTCAGCTCGATGCTGGCGTCGGGCAGGCCCAGGTAATCGGCCAGCGGCGTGCCGACCGGCGCGTCGTCCGGCAGTTCCAGCAGGCCGGAGGCATCGGCATCGAGGCCGAGTTCCTTGGCCGAACACAGCATGCCGTTGGATTCCACGCCGCGCAGCTTGGCCGCCTTGATGGTGATCGCGCCGATCTTCGCGCCCACCATCGCCAGCGGCGCCTTCAGGCCGGCGCGGGCATTCGGCGCGCCGCAGACGATCTGCAGCCGGCCATGCACGCCGGCGTCCACCTCGCAGACCTGCAGCCGGTCGGCCTCGGGGTGGCGCGACGCCGAGACGATCTCCGCCACCACCACCTTGTCCAGCCCGTCGCCGAGCGGCGTGAGCTCCTCCACTTCCAGTCCGATCGCGGTCAGCGCGGCGGCCAGGCCGTCGCGGTCGACGTCGGTGCGGATGTGTTCGCGGAGCCAGTTTTCAGGGAATTTCATCGGTCATGCATTCCGGTGCGGCCGTCGCGGCAGGGCGTCGACGGCAAACGTGTTTCGAAGGTCAGGCGTAGCGACGGAGGAAGCGCACGTCGTTCTCGAAGAAGCTGCGCAGGTCGTCCACGCCTTCGCGCAGCATGGCGAAGCGCTCCACGCCCAGCCCGAAGGCGAAGCCGGTGTAGCGCTCCGGATCGATGCCGACGTTGCGCAGCACGTTCGGATGCACCATCCCGCACCCCAGCACTTCCAGCCAGCGCTGGCTGCCGTCGGGCTGCGCCCAGGCGATGTCGACCTCCGCCGAAGGTTCGGTGAAGGGAAAGTAGCTCGGCCGGAAGCGCATCTCGAATTCGCGCCCGAAGAACGCTTGCACGAAGGCCGCCAGCGTGCCCTTGAGGTCGGCGAAGCTGGCGTGCTCGTCCACCAGCAGGCCTTCGACCTGGTGGAACATGGGCGTATGGGTCTGGTCGGAATCGCTGCGGTAGACCTTGCCGGCGGCGATCATCCGCAGCGGCGGTTCCTGCCCGGCGCGCACGTGATCCAGCATGTAGCGCACCTGCACGCCCGAGGTGTGCGTGCGCAGCAGGCGGCCGTCCGGGAAGTAGAACGTGTCGTGCATCGCGCGCGCCGGGTGGTGCGGCGGAAAATTGAGCGCCTCGAAGTTGTGCCAGTCATCCTCGATCTCCGGCCCCTGCGCCAGTTCGTAGCCCAGCCCCGCGAAGATCGATTCGATGCGCTCCAGCGTGCGGCTCACCGGGTGCAGCGTGCCGGCTTCCGCATCCCGGCCCGGCAGGGTGATGTCGATGGATTCCGATGCCAGGCGCGCGTCGAGCGCGGCGGATTCCAGCACGTCCTTGCGCGCGGTCAGCGCGTCGGTGATGGCATCGCGGGCGCGGTTGATGGCCTCGCCGGCCGGCTTGCGCGCTTCCGGCGGCAGCGCGCCCAGCGACTTCAGCTGCGCGGTCAGGCGGCCGGACTTGCCGAGCAGGGAGACGCGCAGCGCTTCCAGCGCGTCGGGCGCGTCGGCGGCGGCGATGGCGGCCAGCGCCTCGGTTTGCAGGGATTCGATTTCGCTCATCGGCAGAGGTTAACCCGGTGGGCGACGACCACGGCAGAGGCCGGATCGCCATGGAGTTTCGCAAAAGGAAACGGGGAAGGACTCGCGCCCTTCCCCGCCTGTTTCGTTCCGCAGAGTCAGGCGAATGTTCGCCTGCCGGGGATCACTCGGCCTCGCGGCCGCCCTGCAGTTCGTCCTGAAGCGCCTTGAGCTCGTCCATCTTGCCCAGCGCAGCCAGCTCGGCCTGCTGCGGCCAGGTGGTCGGGTCGTGCGAAGCGAACTGGCTGCCGGCCGCGTCGAGGATCTCGCGCAGCTTGGCCACGTCGGCGTTGGCCAGGTCCTGGAAGGTCGCGATGCCGGCGTCGTTGAAGACTTCGGCGATCTTCGGGCCGATGCCCTCGATGATCTTAAGGTCGTCGCCCTTGGCCTTGGCGGCCTTCTTGGCCGGCGCCTTCTTGGCGGCCGGGGCGGCCTTCTCGGCAGCCGGGGCCTTGGCGGCCTTCTTCGCCTTGGCCGGCTGGGCCTCGGGCACGAAGTTCGGCAGGCTGGCCGGACGGGTGATTTCGATGTTCAGCGCCTTGCCGGCGGCCTCGGCCAGATCACCGAAACCCTTGATGTCGTGGGCGGCGATGTCGGCCAGGACCTTGCGGTCAAGGGTGATGCCGGCCTTCAGCAGGCCGTTCATGAAGCGGCTGTACGACAGGCCGTACATGCGGGACGCGGCGTTGATGCGCGCGATCCACAGGCTGCGGAACTGGCGCTTCTTCAGCTTGCGGCCGATGTAGGCGTACTGCTGGGCCTTGGTGACCGCCTGCTTGGCGACGCGGAAGACCTTGCGGCGGGCGTTGTAGTAGCCCTTCGCCTGGCTCAGGATTTTCTTGTGACGGCGTCGTGCGGTGACGCCACGCTTGACTCGTGCCATTTCTCAGTTCTCCTCGGTATCAGGCGTAGGGCAGCTGGCGCGCGATGCGGCCGGCGTCGCCTGCGAACACGTAATGCGGCTGGCGCAGGTTGCGCTTCCGCTTCGTGGCCTTCTTGGTGAGGATGTGGCTGCGGTTGGCGCTGCCACGCTTGAACTTGCCGCTCGCGGTCTTCTTGAACCGCTTGCCGGCCGCACGATGCGATTTGATCTTCGGCATGGTGGTGATGTCCTGTCAGGTTGTTTATTCGACTGGTCAAGGCGGCATCCTGCGCGACCCCAAGTCCGCGCGATGCACTTTCCGTCCTGCCCTGACCCGCTTGTAAGCCGCTGATCCAAAAGGAAAATGCGGCGGGTCCAATCAAAAATACAGCCACCCCGGAAAACCGGGAGCCGGTAAGTATGCGCTATCCGCCCATCAGCGGCAAGTATTCAGCCGGCGGGCGCTGGCGCTGGCGCCTGCGGCAACTGCAGGTCTGCGGCCAGCTGGGTCGCCAGCTTATCGAGCAGGCCGTTCACCGCTTCGCCCAGCTGGGCTTCCCGGCCCTGTCGGGCGAGCAGCTGGCGCTCGGCACGCCGGGTGCCCGCCGGCGGCGGTTCGAATACCCGGATAGCCTGCACATGGCGGGCGCGGTAACGCTTGCCATCCACATCCAGATTGATGGTCAGCACCCAGGGCGAGGCGCCGGGGACATCAAGCTCCCCCAGCAGGTAGCCGCCGCGGAGATCGTCCGGCGCACAGCCATGCACTTCGTGCTTGTTGAAGAAGCTGTCGACCAGGCCACCCATGGTCGCGGTCATCTGCTTGCGCGTCGCGGCGGAACCATTCTGGTGGACGGTGAAATCCACCAGCCTCACCTGCCGGCCACGCAGCGACTCGTTGAAACGCGCGGTCAGCATGTCGGTCACGAACAACTCGAGGCCCGGATCGAAATCCGACCCTCCGATGCGCATGATGGAATAGGCGCAGTTGGTGATCAGAAGCGACTCGAAGCCCGTCTTCATTTCCTGCTTCGGGCGCGCATCGACGAACGCGTACAAAGGCGCATCGACCGGGGGCGTCCGCTTGATCGAAGTCGGCCAGGAGAAGGCCGCCAGCAGCCACACCGCCAACGGCGCCATCCACACGCGTCGGATTCCTTTCATCCGCCCTCCCCGGCTGGATGAGCCTCGGTTACTTCTTCTTCGGCGCGATCATCATCACCATCTGCCGGCCTTCCAGGCGCGGGCGCGATTCGATGACGATGTCCTCGCCCAGGTCCTGCTCGATGCGCGACGCCATCTCGCGACCCAGCTCCTGGTGGCTCATCTCCCGGCCACGGAAGCGGATATTGACCTTGACCTTGTCGCCCTCCTCCAGGAAGCGGCGCATGTTGCGCAGCTTGATCTGGTAGTCGCCCTCGTCGGTGACCGGGCGGAACTTCAGCTCCTTGATCTCCTGCTGCTTGGTCTTCTTCTTGGCCTCGTTGGCCTTCTTCTGCAGCTCGAACTTGAACTTGCCGAAATCCATGATCTTGCAGACGGGCGGCTCGGCGTTGGGCTGGATCTCGACCAGGTCGAGCCCTTCCCCTTCCGCCTTCTCAAGCGCCTCGTCGCGCGAAAGCACGCCGATCATCTCGCCGTCGCTGCCGATCACGCGCACGCGCGGCACGCGGATCTCATGGTTCTTGCGGTTCTGTTTCTGGTCGTTGGTGCTGATGTGTCAATCTCCGGAGGGAATCGTGCCGGCCCGCCGTTCTCAGGGCGGACCGGGCTGTGCTCACGCGGACGGGACGTGCTCGCCCGCGAGGCGCGCGGCGAAGGCTTCGACGGTCATGCTGCCCAGATCCTCGCCCCCGCGCGTGCGCACCGCGACGTGGCCGTTTTCCTTCTCGCGGTCCCCGACCACCAGCAGGTACGGCACGCGCTGCAGCGTGTGCTCGCGAATCTTATAGCCGATTTTTTCGTTCCGCAAATCGTCGGCGACCCGGAAGCCTTGATCTGCAAGGGTTTTCCGGACCCGGGCGACATAATCGGCCTGCGCGTCGGTGATGTTCATCACCACCGCCTGGACCGGGGCCAGCCAGGCCGGGAACTGGCCGGCGTGGTGCTCGATGAGGATGCCGATGAAGCGCTCCATCGACCCGACGATCGCCCGGTGCAGCATCACCGGATGCCGCTTCTGGCTGTGTTCGTCGATGTATTCGGCGCCGAGGCGGCTCGGCATCATGAAATCCACCTGCATCGTGCCCAGCTGCCAGGTGCGGCCGATGGCGTCCTTCAGGTGGTACTCGATCTTCGGGCCGTAGAAGGCGCCCTCGCCGGGCAGCTCCTCCCATTCCACGCCGGCGCCTGCCAGCGCTGAACGCAGCGCCGCCTCGGCCTTGTCCCAGGTGGCGTCGTCGCCCAGGCGCGGCTCCGGGCGCAGCGCGATCTTGATCTGGATGTCGCTGAAACCGAAGTCCGCGTAGACCTTGAGCGCCTGCTCGTGGAAGGCGCGCACCTCGGACTCGATCTGTTCCTCGGTGCAGAAGATGTGGCCGTCGTCCTGGGTGAAGCCGCGCACGCGCAGGATGCCGTGCAGCGCGCCGGACGGCTCGTTGCGGTGGCAGGCGCCGAATTCGCCATAGCGGATCGGCAGGTCGCGGTAGCTGTGCAGGCCCTGGTTGAACACCTGCACGTGGCCGGGGCAGTTCATCGGCTTCAGCGCGTAGGTGCGCTTCTCCGACTCGGTGAAGAACATGTTGTCCTGGTAGTTGTCCCAGTGGCCGGATTTCTGCCACAGCGAAACGTCGAGGATCTGCGGGCAACGCACCTCGCCATAGCCGGTCTCGCGGTAGACCTTGCGCATGTACTGCTCGACCACCTGCCAGATCGACCAGCCCTTCGGGTGCCAGAACACCAAGCCCGGGCCTTCCTCCTGCAGGTGGAACAGGTCCTGCGCCTTGGCGATCTTGCGGTGGTCGCGCTTCTCGGCTTCCTCCAGCTGCGTGAGGTACGCCTTCAGGTCCTTGTCGTTGGTCCAGGCCGTGCCGTAGATGCGGCTCAGCATCTGGTTGTTGCTGTCGCCACGCCAGTAGGCGCCGGCCACCTTCATCAGCTTGAAGGCGCGCAGCTTGTCGGTGGCGGGCACGTGCGGGCCGCGGCAGAGATCGGTGAACTCGCCCTGTTTGTAGAGCGAGAGTTCCTGGTCGGCCGGGATCGACTCGATGATCTCCGCCTTGTATTCCTCGCCCATGTCGCGGAAGAACTTCACCGCCTCGTCGCGGCTCATCACCGAACGCGCGACCGGATGCGCCTCCTTCACGATCTTCTGCATCTCCGCCTCGATGGCCGGCAGGTCCTCGGGCGTGAACGGCCGCTCGTAGGCGAAGTCGTAATAGAAGCCGTTGTCGATGACGGGACCGATGGTCACCTGTGCGCCCGGGTGCAGCCGCTGCACGGCCTGTGCGAGGAGGTGCGCGGTGGAATGGCGCAGCACGTCGAGCGCCTCGGGCGACTTGTCGGTGACGATGGCGAGCTCGGCATCGTGGTCGATGCGGTGCGACAGGTCCACGAGGTTGCCGTCGACCTTGCCGGCCAGCGCGGCCTTGGCCAGGCCGGCACCGATCGAGGCGGCGACCTCGCCGACGGAAACGGGGTGTTCGAATTCGCGGCGGGAGCCGTCGGGGAGCGTGATGGCGATCATGGGGTGTCGAATTTCAGGGTCTGGAAACGCGGAAAGGCGCCGAGGCGCCTTCCATCGAACGGAATGCGTCGGCAGTTCAGTCGGGGCGGCGGATAGTGCTCATGTCGCACGCTCGGCCGGCGTTTCCGCGGGCCACCTGTCTGTAGCGGGATGCCGGGACACCTTAGTTTGACGGGCTTTCCGGGTCAAGCCGGGGTACGGGAAGCCGGAGGCGCGGCAGGAATCCATGAGCCCTCCTCCGTGGAATCCGCACGCGATGCCATATCTGCGTCGAAACAAGAACGGCGCAGCTTTTGGGCTGCGCCGTCTGGTCCACAAATGTGGTGGGCGGTACAGGGTTCGAACCTGTGACCCCTACCATGTCAAGGTAGTGCTCTACCGCTGAGCTAACCGCCCGTAGGGAGCGGAATGGTAGTCGCCCCAAGGGTTTACCGCAAGTGTCGCCGGAGTGCCGGTGCTAAACCCCGTTGCCGACCGGCGTGCCATTGCGGTCACGCGCCTGACCTTGCCCGAATTGCGAATAGGCGCTGAAGCTGGCCAGCGTGCCGTTGAAGAACATCGCAGCGATGGGCGGCGTGGCGATCAGCAGTACGGTAAGGATCACACCGAGTCCCGCCTGCTGCATGGCGATGCTGTTGATCCCTTCCCCGGCACTGGCGCCGTCCATGATGATCCGGTACTTCACGAACATGGCAAGCGCGACAACCGCGACCATTTTCATCGCGACCGACACCATGAAGGACAGGACGCCAAGCGAGAACGTCGTGCCGATGCCGTACTGCAACCACTTCGCGAACAGCGATCGGGTGCTATTGAACAGCAGGCACAGGATGAACAACGGCCCCAAGCCGACGAACAGGGCCAACGCCACCTTGTAGGTCAGAAGCAATGCACCCCCGATCACCGCCGGGCCTGCGACCCCGAGGGTGCTCATCGTGGTGGCCCTGGATATCTGGTCCTTCCACGCCTCTCCTGAGGACAGCCCGGCGTAACCATCCATCAAGGCCGTTGTTGCCTGCATGAGCGCGAGGTTGCGGTCGATCTGCTCGGCGGGTGAATCCTCATCGACGGCGACCAGGCCCTGCACGGCCTTGGGCAAGGTATCGCCCAGAAGCCCCGAAATGCTTTCACCGCCAAACGAAAAGCTGGTGGCGAGCAAGGTGACGAGTACCACCCGCATCGACTGGCTCACGAGCGACATCATCGGTTCGCGGGAGCGGCCGGTCACGATCAGCCAGCCCTGGAAGATGATCCAGGCGGTAATCATGGTGGTGCCGAACAGCAGGATCCACTGGATCAACCCGCTCATCAGGTTATGCCTGAAGGTTTCGATTTCCCCATCCAGGAAACCGAAGATGACCTTGAAGAAGACCCACTGGCCTATGCCATCCATCGCGTGCCCCCGTCATCCATGCCGCACGGTCGCACATCCTTCATCGCCGCCTCTCCGCCCTGGCCACGTCGCTGTCGAAGGCGAGCTCCATCACCAGCAAGGCCGCCGCGCTTCCGGCAAGCCGCCGGCCTGCCGAAGGCTTTCCGCCCGCGGCGTTCTGAGCCAACCTGTCCTGCATGGACCTGAGATGGACGATCCTCGCCGTGTAAGCATCGTCATAGGCTTTCTGTTGTTGCTGGTCGATCTGGATCAGTGCCAGCAACGCAAGCATCTTGTTGGTGTTGCTCTGCAATTCACCGACATGCTCGCCGTCGATCCCGGTGCGCTGGGACTGGATGGCCTGCAACCGCGCATACCGCTGCTCCGCCAGTTCGCTCATCATCAGGCTGTACTTGAAACGCGCCTTTTCGGTTTCGACGATTTCCTTGCACAACGCCCACTGCTTGTCCGCGTTGCCCTTGCTCTTGCCCGGGGAAGGCATCAGG
>JAANMY010000470.1_pt1 | contig 56901 bp, 55 predicted proteins | sample 7279691 | NCBI WGS metagenome assembly JAANMY01 (sample SAMN14094543, study PRJNA606508) | bioreactor metagenome | isolation source: A lab-scale SPAN reactor treating ammonium-rich wastewater day 388 | place: Ireland: Galway | collected 2018-02-07 | reverse complement strand
AGAGGTTCGCCATCTACCTTCGGCTGCAGCGCCTCCGGCGCGCGGAATCGCGGGCGCGCGCGATCCGGCAGATCCTCGACGTCCTGAGCGCCCCGCAAGTGCCGTGACCCGGTCGCCGCTTTGGTCAACGCCGGGTCAGATGCACGGGCCTGTCGATCCGGGTTGACCGCGCTAGAGCTTGGGCAATGCGCGGATCAGGCTGAAATGCAGGCGGGTCGGCGTGCTGCCCAGCGATGTTGCAAGGTCAAAGAGGTCGCGGCGGGCGGCGCCCGCCTCGCCGACCAGAACGACGCTGTCGCCGACCTCGGCCGCCGGGAGGCCGGTCAGATCGACCATCGTGGCCAGCAGCGTGCGGGCCAGCACCGGCACCGGCACCCCGCGGATCAGCACCTCGCCCAGCGGCCCGTCGCCGGGCAATCCGTCGAAACTGCCCATGGGAAAGGTGCCGATACGGGCGACATCGCCGGCGCTGCCGCCATAGCCCAGGGTTGAGCCCGCGCCCGGGGCCAGATCGCGGCTGTCGATCAGCCGCGAGGTGACGCTGGCGACGACCGGGCGCAGGCGCAGACCACCGGCCTCGGATGGCGGGACCATCCCGTAGAGCGCGCGCCCCGGGTCCACCGCGTCCAGCGCCAGATCGGGGCGGGCCAGCAACGTCGGGCTGGCGGCCAGCATGGCGGGCGGCGCCCAGCCCAGCACCGCCTGCGCCTGCACCCGCAGGCGCTGAAACAGCGCCGCGGCGGCATCGGTGGCACCGGACTGGGCCTGCCCCAGATGGGTGTAGAGGCCGCTCAGGCCGGGCCGCCCCTTGAGCGCGTCCAGCGCCGCGGGCCAGGTTTCGGCATCGAAGCCATAGCGATGCAGCCCGGTGTCCAGCTTGACCTGAAACCTTGCGCCGGGCGCGCCGTCCAGCACCGCGCGCAGGCTGGCGGGGCTGTGCAGGGTCACGGTGATCCCTTGCCGCGCCAGATCCGGCAGGTCGGCGGGATCGGCGCCGGGGAACAGCAGGATCTCGCTGTCGGGGAAGGCGGCGCGCAGGTCCAGCGCCTCGTCCGGCGTACCGGCGCAGAAATGGCGCAGGCCCTGCGCATGGCCCAGCCCAGCCGCCCGCACGATGCCGAGGCCATAGCCATCGCCCTTGCAGACCTGCCAGATCCGCGCGCCCGGGGGCAAAAGGCCGCGCAGAAGCGCGAGGTTATGCGCCAGCGCGCCGGGGTCCAAGGTGACGCGGTTAGGGCGCATCGGGGTTGTCCATGGGCATGAGGTCCCCGGCGCCAAGGCTGCGCAGGAACCCCTGGCGTTGCCGCGCGGCAAGCGCCCCCGGCGCCAGTTGCGCGAGGGTCTGGCGGGCGTTCCGCGTCGCGGGCTGATCCACCGCGCCGTCAGGGCCGAGAACCACACCATACACCTGCCGGGCAAAATCGGCGTCGAGAATGCCATCAAGGACATCATCCGCCACCATCCCGGCCGGACGCAGCAGCGGATCGCCGTAACCCGCGCCGCCCGCCGCGATATGGATCAACTGGTCGCCCTGCTGCAGGCTGCGGGTGCCCAGATTCATCGTCGGCAACAGGCTGCGCCCGCCATCGGCCCTCTGGTGGATGCTGAGCGAGGGCGAGCCGGGCAAGCCGCCCTCGACCGGCAGCGGCAGGTTGGTACGGCGGTCCGAGCGCAGGGTCAGCAGCGCCTCGTCGCCCAGGGTCACATAGCTGCGCTGCATGGCCAGCCCGCCCCGCTGGCGCCCTGCCCCGCCGGAATTCGGCACATAGCCGTAAGAGTCGATGCGCAGCGGCAGCCGGGCCTCGATCAGCTCGACGGGCTGGTTCGACAGGTTGGCGCCGGGGCTGGAGATGCCCTCGGGCCCGTCGAAATCGCGCCGCCCGCCCCAACTGCCGAGGATACCATCGGTAATCAGCCAAGGGGAACCGGCCTCGACCCCCGACAGGGTGATCGCCGTCGGCCCGCCCTCGCCGCCCGCCGGGACACTGCCGGGCATCAACTGCGCAAAGGCGGCAAAGCAGGTATCCAGCATCCGGTAGGCGATGACGCCCCGCGCGGCGCAGGCGGCATGGGCGCGCGGATTGACGAGGGAACCCAGCGGCGCCGACAGCGACACCGGCCGCATATAGCCCTCGCAATTGGGAATGCCCGGCCCCAGCGCGTTTCTGAGCGCAGCATAGGCCAGCGACCAGGTGGTGGTGACGGGGCAGTTGATCGCCCCCTTCACCTGCGGCGAGGTGCCCTCCCAGTCAAAGGCGATCTCGCTGCCGCGGATGGTGACGGTCACGTTGAAAACGAGGCGCTCGCCGTTCTCGCCCAGCCCGTCGATATAGTCACGGGCCTGCGCCACGCCGTCCGGCAGGGCGGCGATGCGCTGGCGGACCAGCCGTTCGGCGTAATCGTGCAATTCCTCGATCATGCCGGGAAAGGCCGCACCGTGTTTGGCCGCCAGCTTGGCCAGCGAGCGGGCGACCGTATCGCAGGCGGAAATCTGCGCGCGCAGATCGCCGATCACCTCTTTGGGCATGCGCGAATTGGCCCGCAGCATGTCGAAAGCCGCCTGATTGGGGCGCCCGGACTCATAAAGCCGGATCAGCGGAATGCGCAGGCCTTCCTGGAAAATCTCATGCGCGTTCAGGGCCATGCTGCCGGGGGTCATGCCGCCCAGATCGGTGTGATGCACCAGCGAGGCGGTGAATCCGACCCGCGCCCCGTTCAGGAACACCGGGCGGATGAAGAAGATGTCCGGCAGATGCATGCCGCCGAACTCATAAGGATCGTTGACCAGAAAGCCGTCGCCCTCGGCGATGCTGTCGCCATGGGTTTCCATCAGCACCTGCATCACCCGCGGGAACGAGCCGAGGTGAATCGGGTTGGTAAGCCCCTGCGCGATCAACCGGCCATCCCGGTCGCAGATCGCGGTCGAGTAATCCATGGAATCCCGCACGATGGGCGAAAAGGCCGAGCGCAGGATGATGAGCGCCATCTCGTCGGCCAGCGATTCCAGCGCGTTCTTGAGGATTTCCAGCGTGACCGGGTCGCTGGCGGCGCTGGCGTCGATTTCGGGGCGGGTGGCGAGACTCATCTTAGTCCTCCGGCGTGATGACGATATTGGCATGGGCGTCGAGTTCGGCGCCCCAGCCCGGCGGAACCACGGTGGTGCTGTCGTATTCCTCGACAATCAGCGGCCCGGGGCGGCGCCCGGCCAGCAGCGCGCCCCGGTCAACCACCGGCGTATCCAGGCTGCCGGCCGGAAAGCGCACGCGGCGGAAGACGGCAGGCCCGGTCGGCGCGCTGAGGTCAGGGGTGATGACGCGCCGGTTCAGCGTGTCGGCGCGGGTGCCGATCAGGCGCAGGTTGACCAACTCCACCGCATCCGACGGCGAGGCATGGCCATAGGTGCGCTCATGCTCGGCGTGAAACGCCGCCTCGGCGGCGGCAAGGTCGCTGCCCGCCAGCGGCACCGTCAGCTCATAGGCCTGCCCCACGTAATGCAGATCGGCCTCGGCCTGAAAGCGCATCATCTCTGCCGGGCAGCCCTCGTCCGCCAGGGCGGCGGCCACGGAGCGGCGCAGACCATCCAGCCGCGCTTGCACGCCCTCGGCGTTCAGCAGCGCCAGCGGCCGGTAGACCGTCTGCAACACCTCCCGCCGGGTCTGCGAATAGAGCAACCCCAGCGCCGAGAACACGCCGGGGCTGGGCGGCACCACCACCTTGCGCATTTCCAGCAATTGCGCCACCTGCACGGCGACCAGCGGCCCGTTGCCGCCAAAGGCAAAGAGGGTGAATTCGCGCGGATCGCGGCCGCGGTAGGTCGAGACCGCCTTGACAGCGCGCGTCATCGTCGCGGCGGCGATGGCATAGACCCCGGCGGCGGCCTCGGGCACCGGCAGATTGGCGGGGGTGGCGATGTGGCGCGACAGCGCCTCGACCGCCCGCGCCGCGTTCAGCCGCACGCTGCCCCCGGCAATGGCGACCGGGTTCAGATAGCCCAGCACCACCGCCGCATCGGTAAAGGTGGGCAGATCGCCGCCCAGATCATAGCAGGCCGGTCCCGGGCTGGACCCGGCGCTGTCAGGCCCGACGCGGATCGCCCCGCCCGCATCCAGCCGGACGATGGACCCGCCCCCGGCGCCGATTTCCGACACGTCGATGAAGGGCATCTTGACCGCATGGCCGCCGCCCTTGACCAGCCGCGAGCTGAGGTTGATCCCCGCCCCGACCTCGTATTCCGTGGTGCGCATCGGCTCGCCGCCCTCGATCATCGCCGCCTTGGCCGTGGTGCCGCCCATGTCGAAGGTGATGATCTCGCGGTAGCCCGCCGCACCGCCCAGATTGGCTGCGGCGATCACCCCGGCGGCGGGGCCGCTTTCGATGATCGCGGCGGGCATTTCGGCGGCGGCGGCGGCGCTCATCGCCCCGCCGCTGGATTGCACGATGGAGAGGGGCGCGGTGATCCCGGCGCCCAGCAGGCGCTGTTCCAGCGACAAGAGATAGCGTTTCACCACCGGGCCGAGATAGGCGTTGACCACCACGGTGCTGGTGCGTTCGTATTCGCGGATCTCGGGCAGAACGTCGCTGGAGCGGGTGACGAAAACCTCGGGGCCGAGGGCGGCGCGCAAGAGGTCAAAGGCCGCCACTTCATGCGCCGGATTGGCATAGGAATGCAGAAAGCTGATCGCCACGGCCTCGATCCCGGCGGCGCGGATCTCCTCGGCGACGGCCTGCAGGCCCCCGGTATCGAGGCTGTGCAGCACCGAACCGTCGGCCAGCATCCGTTCGGCCACCTCATAGCGGTGGCGGCGGCGGGCCAGCGGCACCGGCTTGCAATAGTTCAGGTCGTAAAGCTGCGGCACGCGCAGGCGGCCGATCTCGACCACATCGCGGAAACCGGCGGTCGTGACCAGCGCGGTGCGGGCGCCCTTGCCTTCCAGTACGGTATTGGTGGCGATGGTGGTGGCGTGGATGATCTCGGTCACGCGCTCGGGCCCCGCCCCCAGTTCGGCCAACATCTGCGTCACCCCGCGCAGGATGCCCAGGCTGTAATCCTCGGGGGTTGAGGAGACTTTGCAGCGATGAATCGTTTCATCGCCCACCATCACCACAACGTCGGTGAAGGTGCCGCCAATATCGGCGCCGATGCGGAAAGTAGGGTTCATGGTCTTCTCCAGTTTCAGGCGACGGCGGCGGCGCGGGCATAGCGGGCCCGGCCCGACAGGCCCTTGGGCACGGCGTTGATGAGGCTGCGGGTATAGTCGTGCTGCGGTGCGGTCAGGACGGCGGCGGCCTCGCCTTCCTCGACGATCTCGCCGCCGCGCATCACCACCACCCGGTCGCAGATCGTGCCGATCAACCCCAGATCGTGGCTGATGACGATCATCGTCATGCCCGTCTCGGCATGGAGGCGCTGCAACAGCTCGATCACCTCTTTCTGGATCGAGACGTCCAGCGCCGAGGTCGGCTCGTCGGCAATCAGGATCTGCGGCCGCACGCTGAGCGCCCTTGCGATGCCGACGCGCTGGCGCTGGCCACCGGAAAGCTGGTGCGGGTAGCGATCCAGCAGCGCCGGGTCCAGCGCCACCTGCGCCATCAGCGCCGCAAGCGGCTGCGGATCGGTGATTTCGGCGGCGCGCATCGCCTCGGTCAGGGCGCGGCGAATGGTCTTGCGCGGGTTCAGCGAGGTGTGGCTGCCCTGAAACACCATCTGCACCCGACGCCCCAGCGCCACCCGCTCGCGCCGCGTGCGCACCGCGAGCGGTTGGCCATCCAGCAGCACGGCGCCCGCGCTGGGCTGGCCCAGCCCGATCAGCAGCCGGGCCAGCGTGGTCTTGCCCGAGCCGCTTTCACCGACCACGCCGAGGATCTCGCCGCGCGCAACGCTCAGGTCGGTGGCGGCCAGCGCCGGGGCCTTGCGCCGGTCCAGCAGGCGGGCGAAAAAGCCGCGCGCCACCGGGTAATCCTTGGCCAGACTGCGGGTTTCCAGCACCGCCGCGCCAGTGGCCGGTGCCCGCACCGGGGCGCTGCCCAGCCGCGGGATCGCCGCCAGCAACTGCCGGGTATAGGCGGCCTCTGGCGCGCCCATCACCTGCGCCGCCGCGCCGCATTCGACCAGTTCGCCGCGGTGCATGACGGCGATGCGGTCGGCGAATTCCCCCACCAGATCAAGGTTATGCGAGATGAAGATCAATCCGATCCCGCGCCGCTCGCATAGGTTGACCAGCAGCCGGGTAATCTGCACCTGCACCGTCACGTCCAGGGCCGTGGTCGGCTCGTCGGCGATCAGAACCTGCGGGTCGCAGGCCACCGCCAGCGCGATGCCGACCCGCTGGCGCATGCCGCCGGAGAGTTCATGCGGATAGAGGGTCAGGCAATGCCGCGGCTCACGGATGCCGACCTGATCCAGCAGTGCGGCGGCGGCCTCGTTGCTGTCGCCCCCGGCATCGCGGCCATGCGCCCGCAGCACGTCGCGGATCTGGCGACCGATGGTAAAGGCCGGGTTGAGCGAGGTGGCGGGGTCTTGAAACACCATGGCAATCCGCGCGCCCCGCACCCGCTGCATGGCGCGGGCGGGCAGTTGCAGCAGATCCTCGCCCTGGAGCAGGATCTGCCCCTCGGTCCGCGCCGCACCGTCCAGCAGGCGCAGCACCGACAGCGCGGTGATCGACTTGCCCGAGCCGCTCTCGCCGATGATGGCCAGGCGTTCCGACGCGGCCAGCGACAGCGACAGATCGCGCACCACCGGCACGGCGCCAAAGCGGACGGTCAGCCCGCGGATTTCCAGCAGCAGCGCGCTCATAGCAGATCCCCCGTCTGGCGGCGCGGATCGAACAGGTCGCGCAGCGCATCGCCCAGCAGGTTGAAGCCGATCACCGAAACGAAGATGGCGAGGCCCGGAAACAGCGACAGCCAGTATTCGCCGGTGAACACCGTCTGCTTGCTGTCGGCCAGCATCGCGCCCCAACTGGGGGTGGGCGGCTGCACGCCCAGACCGACAAAGCTGAGCGAGGCCTCGATGATGATGCCGATGCCGATCAGCACGCTGGCCTGCACCAGCAGCGGCGACAGGATGTTGGGCAGCACATCGCCGAACAGGATCGCCGGGGCCGAGGCGCCTTGCAGGCGGCGGGCATCGACGTAATCGTTCTTCAGCTCGGCCAATGCGAGACCATGGGAAATGCGGGCGATGCCGGGGAAGAACAGCAGGCCCACCAGCAGCACCAGCTTGGCCTCGTTGCCCAGCGCCAGCGGCCCCAGCGTGGTGGCGCCGGTGCCCAGGATGCCGACGACGGCAATCGCCCAGATCAGCACCGGAATGGCGGCAAAGACATCGACCAGACGCATGGCGGCTTCCTCGATCAGGGTGCCCTCGGCATGGGCGGCGAACAGGCCCAGCGTGACCCCCACCGCCATGCCGATGGCGACGATGCCGAGGCCGATCAGCAGCGAGGTGCGCCCGCCCCAGATCGTCCGCGCCAGCACGTCGCGGCCGAGCGCGTCGGTGCCGAACGGATGCGCGGCCGAGGGGGGCAGATAGGCCGACAGCATGTCGGTCGCCGAGGGGTCGGACAGCGGCAGCAGCGGCGCCAGCAGCGCCAGCCCGGCCATCAGCACGATCAGCAGCGCACCGGTGGCGCCGAGCGGATTTCTGAACAGCGGTCTCATGCGCACCTCACCGGGCCAGTCGCGGATTGAGGCGGCGTTGCAGCAGGTCGGCCAGCGTCGCGGCGATGACGAAAATCAGCGTGATCATCACCACAATCGCCTGAATCATCGGGTAATCGCGCTGGAAGATCGCGTTCAGCAGCGCGCGCGACACGCCCGGCAGGTTGAACACCGTCTCGACGATCACCGCCCAGCCGAACATGTAGCCGAAGGTCATGGCGGCCATCGACACGAAGGGCGGCAGCGCGTTCTTGAGCGCATAGCCATAGCGCACCCGTGCGGGCACCCCCAGCGCCAGCGCCGTACGCATGTAATCCTGCCCCAGCACGTCGATGAAACTGGCGCGCAGCAGCCGCGACATGGCGCCGATGTAATAGAGGGCGATCACCACCGCAGGCATGGTCAGCGAGGCCAGATGCGGCCAGAGCCCCTCGGACAGCGGGGTATAGCCGACCGGCGGCAGCCAGCCCAGTTCGATGCCGAACAGCCGCATCATCAGGAGGCCCAGCCAGAACCCCGGCACCGACAGCGCCGCCATCGCCAGAATGCGCACCGCATGATCCGACAGCCGGTTCTCGCGCAGCGCCGCCAAGGAACCCAGCGCGATCGAACCCGTCACCGCCAGCACAAAGGCCAGCGCCACCAGTTCCAGCGTCAGCGGCGCGGTTTCCAGCAGGCGCTGGTTGACCGATTGCCCGGTGATATAGGATTCGGCGAAACCGCGCTGCGGCAGGTCGGCCAGCCAGCCCGTGAATTGCGCCGGGATCGACAGGTCGAGGCCATGGCGGGCCTCGAACGCCGCGATCTGTTCCGGCGTGGCATCGGCGCCCAGCACGATCCGCGCGGGCGAGACGCCGCCGAGGCGGGTCAGCGCGAAGATCATCGCGCTGACCACCAGCAGCACCGCAAGGCCGCTGAAGATTCGGGTGATCGCCGCCATGTCAGGCCGACAGCCGAACGTCGCGCAGCCGCAGGGTGATGCCGGTGTTCACCTGAAACTCGGCGACCTTTTCCCCCCAGAGGTTGAAGGCCGCAGGCGTGCCGATAAAGGCGGCGGGGGCGTCGGCGGCCAGGATCGCCTGCGCCTCGGCCAGGATCGGCACCAGCGCCTCGCCCTCGACCGCGTGGCTCTGGCGGATCAGCGCCGTCAGCGCCTCGTTGGTATAGCCGGTTCCGGCGTTCAGCGCCTGCCCCGGCATGTAGAGCGCGTTCATGATGAAGGTGGGATCGGTGGTGCCGACCACGGCCCAGAGCACCGATTGATGGTTGCCGCCAAAGATCTCGCCGAACATCTGCCCGGTTTCCAGCGGTTTCAGCGTCACCGTGATCCCCACCGCCGCCAGCGCCGATTGCAGATAGAGCGCGGTATCGCGCACATCCAGCAGATAGGCGTCGGTCGGATAGATCAGTTCGAACGCCGGATTGGCGGCATGGGCCGAGGCGGCGAGATGCGCCGCGGCGGCTTCGGCGTTCTGCGCCAGCAGCGCATCGGCCTCGGCCGAGAAATACGGCGAGGCACGCGGCACCAGCACCGAAGTCGGCTGCAGCAGCCCGCCATAGATCCGCTCGGCGATGGCGGCGCGGTCAAAGGCCTTGGCGACGGCGCGGCGGAATTCCACGTCATCGAACGGCGCCACGGCGCAATTGTGCATCATCAGCATGGCCGCACCCAGCGCCGGCTTGGCCGCACCGCTGACCGCCCCGCCCTGCGCGGTCAGCCGCAGGAAATCGCGCGCCGGGGGGGCGCCCACCACATCCGCCGTACCGCTGAGCAGCGAGGCGATGCGGGCATTTGCCTCGCTGGCGATCTCGATGCGCACGACATCCCAATCCGGCGCGTTGCCCCAATACCCGGGGTTGCGCGCCAGTTCGATCCAGGCGCCGGTCTGCGCCGCGCTGAAGATCGCCGGGCCGGTGCCAAAGCCGACGGGTGCATTGCGAAAGGCGTCGGCACTCTCGGCGCTGCGGCTGCCGGCCGGAAAGATGCCCATGTATTTCGTCATCGATTCCAGCAGCGGGCGATGCGGTTCGGACAGGTGGAAGCGCACGGTCAGGTCATCGACCACCTCGACCTCGCGGATCGCCGTCCAATAGCCGCGGCGCAGCGCCTCGTTGGCCGGGTCCAGCATGTAATCGTAGGAATATTTCACATCCGCCGCGGTGAAGGGCGCACCGTTCTGGAACCGCACCCCCTCGCGCAGCCGGAAGGTATAGGTCAGCCGGTCCTCGCTGATCTCGGGCAGGGCCACCGCCAGTTGCGGCACCAGATTGCCGTCGATATCGACCTCGAGCAGGTTCTCATAGATCAACTGGCTGACCGCCATGGCGTCATGGTTCGACTGGTTCAGCGGGTCCAGCGTCGCGGGGGTCGAGGGGATCGTCGCCACGAGGACACGGCGGCCCTGCGCATCGACGAAACTGGCCTTGCCCGCCAGCGCGAGCCCGGCGGTTGCGGCAAGAAATCCGCGGCGGGTGATTACGGTCATGTCAGGCTCCTTGTTCGGGTTCCGGGGTCAGCCGATGAGGGCGGCGGCATCTGCGGCCGAGAGGATCTCGGCCCTGGTGGCAAAGCTGGTGCGCAGCAGCCCGGCATGGGCTTCGGCGTCGGGATCGAAACAGCCGTCCTCGATCAGCAGGATGCGATAATCGCGGTCGCTGGCGTCGCACAGGGTCGAAACCACGACCCCGGTGGTGGTGATCCCGGCCATCAGCAGCGTGTCGATGCCCTGCGCGCGCAAAAGCGGATCGAGCGGCGTGCCATGGAACGCGCTGACGCGGTGGGCTGTCAGCACCCGGTCCCCGGGCGCGCGCAGCCCCTCGGGCACGGTGTCGGCGGTGAACAGGCCAAAGCTGCGGATCATCTGGCCGTTCTGGTTGTTGGGGCTGATCTCAGGGTAATCGGGGCTGAAGCCGATGCGCACAAAGATCACCGGCATGCCCGCCGCCCGGGCACTGGCGGCCAGCGCCGTCATGCGGCGGACATAGGCATCGATTCCGGCAGTGGCAAAGATCGACAGGATGTCGCCCTGGTAATGCAGCAAGACCAGAGCCGAGCGATGGGGATCGAGGGGCATGCGTGTCACGTTCTCCTGTTGGGCCATCGCTCTGGGGGCGATGTGCAAGGCTGGCAGAGCTGCCGCCAATCCGGCCAGCACGGCGCGCCGGGTCAGCACAGATTGCATCGTCTGATCGGTATCCATCGGCGCCGGGCCTCGAAATGAAACGTTTCACCGAATATGAAACGTTTCATTTCACCTGTCCAGCCCGAATTTTCACAAAATGCGATCCCTCAGCCCGAGGCGCGCGGGCAGAATTCCGGGGCGATCAGGCCGGTGTTGCGCCCCTGCCCGCCCGCCGCCGGATTCAGGCGTCGCACCAGCGCCAGCGCCGCCGCGCGACCGACCAGATCCGGCCGGATGCGAATCGCCGTCACCGGCGGATCGCAGACCTCGAGGAACGGGCTGTCGCCGATCGACACCACCGCCACATCCCCCGGGCAGGTCAGCCCCGCCGCGCGGATCGCCGTCAGGATCGCCGGGATATCGTGGATATTGGCCACCACCGCATCGGGCCGCATCGGCGTTGCCAGCCCCAGCGCCTCGTGGCGGAACCGGCCGGTGTGAACCACGCTCATCACCGCCTCGGGGCCCAGCCCCTCGCGCAGGCCGGCGATCTGCTCGCGGCCGGTCCAGGTATTCTCGTGCCCGGCGACCAGCAGCACGCGGCGGCGCCCGGCGGCCTGCAGATGCTCGGCCGCCAGCCGCGTGCCGCGCCGATGGTCGCTGCGCACCGAAGGAAAGGCGCCGTCGGCATCGCGTTCCCACAACACGACAGGCACGCCCAGCGCCCGCAACCGCGCCAGCAGCGCCGGATCTTCATCCGACGAGAGGGTCAGCAACAGGCCATCGACATTGCGCTCGGCCATGAAGCGCCAGAGCTGGGCCTCGGAATCCGTATCGTTGCGAAAGTCGCCGACAATCGGCGCATAGCCCTGCGCCCGCAGGACATCGGTGGCCGCGGCGACCATCTCGGCGGCAATCGGCTGGCGGATGTCGGTGACGACGATGCCCACCGCCTCGGTCCGGTTGGTGCGCATGGTGCGGGCGACGGTGTTGGGCCGATAGCCCAGATCGTCGATCACCTTGAGCACATGCGCGCGCAGCTCTGGCGCCACGGTCTCGTTGCCGTTGATGATGCGCGACACGGTCCCCAGGGCGACATCGGCGCGGATCGCCACATCCTTCATCGTCGCCTTGCGGGGCTTTTGCTCAGTCACGGTCGGGCCCCCTCGGTATGCGGACTCCGGGGTCGTTCCCCGGTTGTTTCATAGCGAGTCTTCGCCAATTGCGCCACTGCCAGCGGATCGATCCCATGGACAGGGCAAATCCCCCCGCAGATCGTCACGCAAACACCCGGGCCTGCGCGCGCCCCCCTCGCTAGCGGTCGGCATAGGCCGCGCGGGCCTGCGTGATGGCGTCGCGGTTGGCCTCGGCCCATTCCCAGACCCCGCAGAACGCCTTGCTCAGCCCCAGCCCCAGATCGGTGAGCGCATAGACAACCTTCGGCGGCACCACCGGATAGACAGTGCGGATCACCAGCCCGTCGCGTTCCATGGCGCGCAGGGTCTGGGTCAGCATCTTCTGGCTGATCCCCTCGCAGGCACGGGCGAGTTCCCCGAACCGGCAATCGCCGCGTTCTGTCAGAATCTCGATCAGCAGCAGGGTCCATTTGTCGGCCACCCTGCCGATGATATCGACCACCAGCCGCTCCACCTCAGGATCGGCTGGCAGAGCGACAAGCTCCTGTCTCAGGGATTTTTCCATTATATCAATATACTCTCTATTTGGTTAGTATAAGTTTTTTGGGTGCCTACTTTCCTTTGGTTATCATGATCCGCATCTTGCGGCCAGACGCAACCACAGGACAATCCCATGACTTTCGCTCACCGAACAATCCTCATCACCGGCGGCAATTCCGGCATCGGGCAGGCCCTGGCCGAGGCGCTGCAGGCCAGCGGCAACCGCATGATCATCACCGGCCGCAACCGCGCCTCGCTGCAGGCGACGCTGGATCGCAACCCCGGCATGACCGGTCACGAACTGGATGTGACAGACGCCGCCGCGCTGGCCGCCTTTCCCGCCAGGGTTCTGGCCCGCCATCCCGATCTGGATACCGTGATCCTGAACGCCGGGATCATGGAGGCCGAAGATTACACCGCCGACCCGGTGTCGCTGGATGTGGCCAGACGGACCATCGCCACCAATCTGACGGCGCCGATCCAGCTTGCCGCGGCGCTTCTGCCGCATCTGCGCACCCGGCCGCAGGCGGCGGTGATCGCCGTCACCTCGGGCCTTGCCTTCGTGCCCAAGGCCGCGAACCCGGTCTATTCCGCGACCAAGGCCGCGCTGCATTCCTGGACGCAATCGCTGCGCCACCAGATGCGCGGAACCTCGGTCGCGGTGCACGAGATCGTGCCGCCGCTGGTGGCGACCGAACTGACGCCGGGCCAGTCCCGCAATGCCTCGGCCCTGCCGCTGGCGGATTTCGTGCAAGAGGTGGCGCAGATCCTTGCCCGCAAGGAAATCCCCGACGAGATCCTTGTGAACCGCGTCAACTTCCAGCGCCGCGCCGAAGCCGAGGGCCGCTATGCCGCGGCCTTCAACGCCATCAACGGCTGAGCATCCGCCCGCGCGAGGCCAAAGCTCAGCCTCCGCTGTCCGACGCGCCGAGGGGGAGCGGCATCTCGGACAGCGGCAGCAGCCGCGAATCCTCGATGGCGGCGGTGCGATGGCCGAGACCGGCGCGGTAGCCCGCATGATCGGCGAACGAGAGGAAAGCCGCGACACTCGCCTGCCGGACCAGCATCGCCCTGTCCCAGCGCGCGTCGTCGGGGCCGATCAGCCAGCCCCCGCCCCGGCCCAGAAACAGCAGATCGCCGCCGGTGTCGCGCAGAAAGGGCAGCGTATGGCGGATATAGCGGTCAAAGGCCTCGGCGCCGCTGACCGGCCGGGCGGGCGCCAGATCGGGATCGGCGGAATAATCGGCCACCGCCCTGAACCGCAGCAGATTGAGCATGACAACCGGGCCGGACAGGCCCTGCTGCACGAACCGCCTGCCCGCGTCCTGCGTCGGCTCGATGTGGGAAAGGCGCGGGGTCTGGCTCATGAAGGGTCTCCTCCGGTGCTGTTGGCGGCGGGGCCAAAGGCCAGACGCAGGGCATAGGCCCGGATATCCGTCGGCCAGTCGGCAAGGCGTTCCTCTAGCGCGGCCCGGTCATCGGCAAACAGGGCGCGCGTCGCCTCTTCATAGCCCGGCCTGTCGCCCGCCATCGCCAGCAGGAACCGATAGGCGGCCTCCTGCGCCGCGCGCCGTTGCTGGCGTGGATCGACGGTCTTGCGGGCCTCGTCCACCAGCCGCCGCAGCACCGCCGAGGCGCCGCCGGGCTGCAGCCCCAGCCATTCCCATTGCCGGGGCAGCAGGGTGATTTCCCGGGCAACGACACCCAGTTTCGGCCGCCCGCGGCCCCGCTGCCCCTCGTCGGCTTTGGGCGCCGCCGAACGGCCCGCCAGCCGCGCGAGGATCTCGGCATCGCTGCCGCGCAGATCCAGATCGATGACAGCGCCGGTCGCGTCATCGAACACCAGCGCCATATCCGCCCCGCCCGCCGACCGTGCCAGCGCAAGGGCGACCTCGGCCAGCGGGCCCGCGTGCCGCAATCGGCGGTTCACAAAGGCCGTGCAGGGTTTGGTCAGGAAATCGGACATATCACGCTCGCCGGAATGCAGGCGGCATTATTACCCGGGTAAAATAAGCCCGTCAATCCGGATCGCACACCGCAGCGCCGGGAAAAGGCCCAGCCATCGCCGCGCTCAGGCGGTCAGGAACGCCAGCCGCTCATCGGTGCGCCCCGGTGCGACGGCCAGGATCTCGGCGCTGACGACGCCGCCGCTGACAAAGGGATCGTCCTGCACCCGCGCCGCAATCGCCTCGGCCGAGGCGCCATGCGCCAGAATCACGCCGCCCGCATTCGGCTGAAGGCTGCCGACCAGCAGGAACACGCCGTCGTCGAACCCCTGTTTGATCCAGGCGTTATGCCCGTCGATGAATTGCGGCGCTTTGGCCCGGTCGACGAGGCGCAGGGTGATGATGAACATGATCGCTTCCTCAGACGGGTTGGCGGGTGGGGCCGGTTGCCCCGGCCGGGGATTGGGCGTGCAGCCAGTTTTCCATCTCGGCAACCTCGCGGCGGATGAATTCCTCGTCGCGCAAGGCGGTGGCCAGCGCCGCGACACCCTGACTGCGCATCAGGAGATGAAGCGCGAGCGCCTCGGCCTCTGCCCCGCGCCCGAGTGCTGCGAACTGCCGGGCGAGCCAGTCGCGGAACAGCGCGAACAGACCGGCGGCATCGCCCTGGGCGGCGTGATCCAGCTTGGCCAGTTCGCTGCACAGCGTGCCGACCGGACAGCCATGCGCCATGATCTTCGTCCGGTTGGCGATCAGGATATGGATGAAACAGCGGATACGCTGAACGGGCGCCTCTGCGGCCTGTTCCCAGACCGCCAGCAGGGCGCGCGTGCGCGCGACGCGCAGCGCGATCACGGCGGCAAGGATCTCGTCCTTGGTTTTGAAATGATAATAGAAATTGCCGCGTGACAGGCCGACATCCTGGGCAATATCGGCAAAGGAGGTCGCATCGAACCCCCGTTCGTAAAACAGCCGGTCTGCGACCTCCACAATCTGCGCACGGGTATCGCTGGCACTCATCGTCGGGTTCCTCGGCCGTAACACGCAAGGCAATGATGATCCGGCGTGCCATAGGGCAATTGTCCTAAACACCTATAGGACAATTGCCCTAATCGGGCAACCCGGAAACGAACCGCCGACATCCCGGCCCGCAGCAGCCAGCCGATTGACCGGCAAACTCCGCCGGGGCTGCGACAATATCGCCCGGCCAAACCTTCTATACATATTTATATTCCGATGTATGCTTGCGTGAACTGAGCCCCAAAGGCCGCGCCCGGCACAAACCCCCTTGCGCCCGCCCCGGCGGAAAGGGCGGCGCCTGGCAGCGCGCGGCGCCGGGGAACAGGTCGGCGCGCTGCGGCTCTGGCCCGGAGCGCCGCGAAGCGCGGAACGGAGGAGAGACCATGTCGAACATACTGAAAACCACCGCCTCGCGGCGGGCCTTCATGGCACTGGCCGCAGGCGGGCTGGCCAGCGCCTCGGTGGCGCTGCAACCGGCGCGGGCGCAGCCGGTGCAGACCCGGGCGCGGATCGTCATCATCGGCGCGGGCGCGGCGGGCACCGCGCTGGTCAACCGGCTGACCGAACGGCTGGAGGGGGCGCAGATCACCATCCTCGACCCGCGGCCGCAGCACCTCTATCAGCCGGGCCTGACGCTGGTGGCGGCCGGGCTCAAGCCCGCCTCGTATACCATCAGCCAGACCGCCGAATGGCTGCCGCGTGCCGTCACCTATGTCGCCGAAGCCGCCGCCGCCATCGACCCGGTGGCCAGAACCGTCGCCACCAGCGGCGGCCAGACCCTGGCCTATGATTTCCTGATCGTCGCCCCCGGGCTGGTGCTGGATCACGACGCCATCGAGGGGTTCTCGCTGGATCTGGTCGGCGAAAACGGCATCGGCGCGCTCTATGCCGGGCCGGAATACGCCGCGCGCACCTGGCAAGCCGCCGGGCGTTTCACCGAAGAGGGCGGCACCGGCCTGTTCACCCGCCCGGAAACCGAGATGAAATGCGCCGGGGCGCCGCTCAAGCATACCTTCCTGATCGAGGATATCGCCAGCCGCACCGTCGGCGCCGGCCGCTATGAAATCCATTACGCCGCGCCGCAGCCCTCGCTGTTCGGCGTGCCGATTGTCGCGGAAAAGGTGCGCATGCTGTTTGGCGAACGCGGCATCGCCACGCATATGCGCCACCGGCTGGTGGCCATCGAACCCGGTCAGAAACGCGCGACGCTGATCCAGACCACCACCGACCCGGCCACCAACGCCCCGGTCGATACCCGGGTCGAGATGGCGTATGATTACCTCCACGTCATCCCGCCGCAGCGCGCGCCGCAGGTGATCCGCGACTCGGATCTGGCCTGGGCCGACCGCTGGACCGATCAGGGCTGGGTCGAGGTCGATCAGACCAACCTGCGCCATCGCCGCTATCCAGAGATCTTCGCGCTGGGCGATGTGGCGGGCGTGCCCAAGGGCAAGACCGCGGCCAGCGTCAAGTGGCAGGTGCCGGTGGTCGAAGATCACCTGATCGCCGCCATCGAGGGCCGCGAGGGCACGGCGATCTATGACGGCTATACCTCGTGCCCGCTGATCACCCGGGTCGGTCGCGCCATGCTGATCGAATTCGACTACAACAACAATCTGGTCCCCAGCTTCCCCGGCATCATCGCCCCGCTGGAAGAACTCTGGATCAGTTGGCTGATGAAGGAAGTGGCGCTCAAGGCCACGTATAACGCCATGCTGCGTGGCCGGGCCTGAGGGAGGACAGACAATGCAGGACCTGACATTTTCCACCCTGATCGCCGTGTTCGAAGAGATGTTCGGCCGCGGATTGTTCTGGACCATGGTGGCCGTCGCCGCCGCGATCACCCTCGCCTATCTCTATGTGCTGATCCGCGACCGCAGCCTGTCGATGCGCAAATTCCTCTGGGCGCAAGTGTCGATGCCGTTCGGCGCCGTGGCGGCGGTGCTGTTCGTCCAGTGGATGACCAGCTCGCATCTGCGCGACATCGGCGGGCCGGTCGATGTGATCGTGCTGCTGGGCATCGCGGTGCTGGGCGCGGTCGGGCTGGCGATCCTGGTCTATACGCTGCAATCGCTGGTCCGGGGCAAGGATACCGCCTGAACCGGGCGGGCCGCGCCGCCGCAGATCCCCCCGGCCCCGGCCCCGGCATCGGGACCGGGGCAAAAACCTGTGCGCAGGAAAAATATTATGCGTGCGCAGCGACGGAAAGCCGGGTCTGATGCGTTCATCTGCGGTGATCACTGAACGGATGCCCGATGACCCCTGCCCGACGCGCCGACGCGCGGCGTTTCGCTGACGCCCTGCCCCGCCCCCGCAACGCCCTGAGCGCCACGCTGCTGGCGGCGTTGCTGTTCGCCCTGCCCGCCGGCGCGCAGCCCGGCCCGCCGGGTGGCTTTGGCGCCATGGGGCCGACGGCGGTGGGCGTGGTGACGCTGGAAACCGCCGATGTGCCCTATGTGCGCACCCTGCCCGGCCGCGCCGTCGCCTCGGCCGAGGCCGATGTGCGGCCGCGCGTCAGCGGCATGGTCGAGGAGATCCTCTTCGCCGCGGGCGACCGGCTGGCGGTGGGCGATCCGATGTTCCGCATCGAGGATGCCAGCTACCGCGCGGCGCTGGCCTCGGCGCAGGCGGCGCTGGCCTCGGCCGTGGCGGCGGCGGAAACCGCCAATGCCACCGTCGCCCGCTATACCTCGTTGCAAGGCAGCGCCATCACCGCCGCCGATCTGCAATCCGCCGTCTCCAGCGCCACCGCCGCCGAGGCCAGCCGCGCTGCCGCCGAGGCGGCGCTGGCCGTGGCGCAGCTCGATCTGGACCGCACCCGCATCACCGCGCCGATTGCCGGGATCGCCGGGCTGCCAGAGGTCTCGGTTGGCACGCTGGTCACGGCGAACCAGACCGACGCGCTGGCGACGGTGACGCGGCTCGATCCGATCTATATCGACGTCAGCGAATCCAGCGCCGCCATGCTGCGCACCCGCGAGCGCATCGACGCGGGCGAGCTGCGCCCCGGCGACCGGCTGGGCATCGCCCTTACCCTCGAGGACGGGCGCCGCTATGGCGGCGAGGGTATCTGGGTCGCGCCGGGCAACAGCGTTTCGGCCACCACCGGCACCATCGATTTCCGCCTGCAATTCGACAATCCCGACCGGCTGATCCTGCCCGGCCAGTTCCTGCGCGTGGCGCTGACGCTGGGCAGCACCCCGGCAATCCTGGTGCCGCAGCGCGCCACCGGCCGCGCCTCGGACGGCACGCTGACCGCCTTTCGCGTCGAGGAAACCGAGGCCGGGCTGGTGGCCCGCCAGGTCGAGCTGACCTCGACCGGCAGTTACAGCAACGCCTGGGTGGTGACGGCGGGGGTAGAACCGGGCGACCGGCTGATCGTGGACGGGCTCAGCAACCTGACCGACGGCGCCGTGGTCGCGCCGGTGGCGGTGTCGATCAACGATCAGGGCGTCGTGATTGCGGCCGAACCGGCGCAGGGGAACTGACCGGATGGCACAATTCTTCATTCACCGCCCGGTCTTTGCCTGGGTGCTGTCGATCGTCGTCATGCTGGCGGGCGGCTGGTCGCTGCTGCAATTGCCGGTCTCGCAATACCCCGACATCGCCCCGACCACCGTGCGCATCTCCGCCAGCTACAGCGGCGCCACCGCCGAAGCCGTGCAAACCTCTGTCACCGAGGTGATCGAGGATGCGCTGACCGGCATCGACGGGTTGCTCTATACCGTCGCCTCGTCGCGCCAGGGAAGCGCCAGCCTGACGCTGACCTTTGATGAATCCGTCGATCCGGTGCAGGCGCAGAACGACGTGCAGAGCAGCGTCGACCAGATCACCAGCCGCCTGCCCGATGCCGTGCAAAGCAGCGGCGTGTCCATCTCGCGCTCGTCGGAATCGATCCTGCTGGTCGGCGCGCTGGTCTCGCCCGATGGCCGCTATGACACGATCCGGCTGGGCGACATCCTGACCAACACCGTCTCCGGGCCCGTCACCCGCACCGAAGGCGTCGGCGGCATCAATTCCTTTGGCTCGGGCTATGCCATGCGCATCTGGCTCGACCCGTTGCAACTGGTGCAATTCGCGCTGACCCCGGCCGACATCGTTGCGGCGGTGCAGGCGCAAAACACCACGGTCTCGGTGGGGTCGCTGGGCACGCAGCCGGTGGTGCCGGGCCAGCAATTCACCGCGACGATCACCGCGCAGAGCCAGCTCACCGGCGTCGAGGATTTCGAACGCATCCGCCTGACCACCACCACCGCCGGGCAGACGGTGTTTCTGGGCGATGTGGCGACAATCGAGATCGGGCAGGAAAGCTATGGCGGCGATTCCCGCTTCAACGCGCAGAACGCGGCGGGGTTCGGCGTGACGCTGGCCTCGGGCGCCAATGCGGTCGATACCGCCGCCGCGGTCCGCGCCACGCTGGCCGGGCTGGAGGGCGCACTGCCTGACGGGGTCGAGGTGGAATTCGCCTATGACACCTCGCCCTTTGTCGAATTGTCGATCGAAAAGGTCGAACACACGCTGATCGAAGCCATCGTGCTGGTGTTCCTGGTCATCCTGGTGTTCCTGCAGAACTGGCGGGCCACGCTGATCCCGATCATCGCCGTGCCGGTGGTGCTGCTGGGCACGTTCGGCGTGCTCTATGCGATGGATTATTCGATCAACACCCTGACCATGTTCGCCATGGTGCTGGCGATCGGCCTGCTGGTCGATGACGCCATCGTCGTGGTCGAAAACGTCGAGCGGGTCATGGCCGAAGATCACCTCGACCCGGTCGCGGCGACGCAAAAGAGCATGCGCCAAATCACCGGCGCGCTGGTCGGCATCGCGCTGGTGCTGTCGGCGGTGTTCCTGCCCATGGCGTTCTCGGCGGGATCGACCGGGGTGATCTACCGGCAGTTTTCCGTGACCATCATCACCGCCATGGTGCTGTCGGCGCTGGTGGCGCTGATCCTGACCCCGGCGCTCTGTGCCACGCTGCTGCGCCCGCACCGGCCCGCCGGCAGCGGCCCGCTGGGCGCCCCGGCCCGCGCCTTCAACCGCGGCTTTGGCGCGGCGACTTCAGGCTATGCCGGGGCCCTGCGGCGCATCATGACCCGGCCGTTCCTGATGCTGGTCGTGCTGGCCGGGATCGGCGCCGGGGCCTGGGGGATCTATTCGCGCCTCGAATCCTCGTTCCTGCCCGCCGAGGATCAGGGCGTGCTGATGACGATGATCACCCTCTCCGAAGGATCGACCACCGCCGCCACCCTCGCCGTGGTCGAGGAAATCGAAACCTATCTCGCCACCGAAGAGGCGGTCGAATCCAGCTTCGTCGCCATGGGCTTCGGCTTTGGCGGATCGGGACAGAACACCGCCATGCTGTTCGTCAAGCTCAGGGATTTCGACGACCGCACCGCCGCCGACCAGAGCGCCGCCGCCATCGCCGCCCGGGCGAACCTGCGGTTCATGGGCCACCGCGCCGGGCAGATCTTTTTCCTGCAACCGCCGGCGATCCAGGGTCTGGGCAATTCCTCGGGCTTTTCGATGTATCTGGTCGATCAATCCTCGTCCGGGACCGAGGCGCTGTTCGCCGCCGCGCAGCAACTGGTGGAAACCGCCACCGCCGACGGCCGCGTCACCGCGCTGCGCAGCGGCGCCTCCGATGACGAGGCCTCGCTGCACCTGGTCATCGACCAGGAAAAGGCCGCGGCGATGGGCGTGTCGCTGGCCGATGTGAACGCCATGCTGTCGGTGATCTTTTCCGGCAGTTCGGTCAACGACTTCCAGTTGGGCACTACGCTGCGCCCGGTGATCGTGCAGGGCGTGGCCGAGGCCCGCATGCAGCCCGAGGACATCGAAAGCTGGTACGCCCGCAACGCCTCGGGCGAGATGGTGCCGTTCTCGGCCTTCTCGACCACCACCTGGGCCCCGGTCGCCCCCTCGCTCAGCCGCATCGACGGGCTGGCGGCGGTGTCGATCTCGGGCTCCGAGGCCGAGGGCTATTCTTCCGGCGAGGCGATGGACGCGATGGAGGAACTGGTGGCGCAGATGCCGGGCGGCTGGGGCGTCGCCTGGACAGACCTGTCGTATCAGGAACGCCAGGCGGGCGATCAGGCGCCGATGCTCTATGCGCTGTCGGTGCTGGTGGTGTTCCTGTGCCTCGCCGCGCTCTATGAAAGCTGGGCGATCCCGCTGTCGGTGATGCTGGCGGTTCCGGTCGGCGTGCTGGGCGCGCTGGCGGCGGCCTGGCTGTTCGGCCAGTCGAACGACGTCTATTTCAAGGTCGGCTTGCTGACCACCATCGGCCTCGCCGCCAAGAACGCCATCCTGATCGTCGAATTCGCCCGCGAACTGGAACTGGCCGGGCGCACCGCCACCCAGGCGGCGCTGGAAGCGGCGCGGCTCAGGCTCAGGCCGATCCTGATGACCTCGATCGCCTTCATGCTGGGGGTGACGCCGCTGGCCATCGCCACCGGCGCCGGAGCCGGGGCGCAGAATGCCATCGGCATCGGCGTGCTGGGCGGCATGATGTCGGCCACCGTGATCGGCATTTTCATGGTGCCGTCGTTCTACGTCATCGTGCGGGCCCTGTCGCGGGCCCTGTCCAGAAAGCCCGCGGGCTGAGCTGCCGAGGTTCCCATGCACCGTTTTGCCCTTCCCGCGCTGTTGCTCGCCGCCGCCTGCACCCCGGTCGGCCCCTCGACCGATCCGGCCGCGCCCTATGTCCCGGCCGCCTATGCCAGCGGCGCCGCCCCCGCCGCGGGCGCCGTCGCGCCGCTGGCCTGGTGGGGCGATCTGCGCGACCCCACGCTGACCGCCCTGATCGAGCGCGGGCTGGCGCAGAACCTCGACATCCGCACCGCGCTGGCGCGGATCGCCCAGGCGCAGGCACAGGCCCGCGCCACCGGGCTGGCCAGCGACGTGAGCGGCACGCTGACCGCCAGCGATACCGCCGCCGGGGTGCGGGGCCTGTCGCGCAGCGAGACCGCGCAGGCCACGCTCGGCGCCAGTCTGGTGCTCGATCTGTTCGGCGCCAGCCAGCGCGGGCGCGAGGCGGCGCTGGCGCAATTGCAGGCCGCCCAGCTCGACGCGGGCACGGCGCGGCTGGCCTATCTGTCGGCGCTGACCGGCGATTACGCCACCGCCCGCTACAACCAGCTCGCCGCCTCGCTGGCCCGCCAGTCGCTGACCAACCGCGAGCGCACGCTCTCGCTCGTCAACGACCGCGCCGCGCAGGGGCTGGCCAGCGATCTCGAACTGGCGCAGGCGCAGGCCTCGGTCGATGACGTGCGCGCGGCGATCCCGGCCTTCGACGCGAATTTCGAGGCGGCGGTCTATGGCATGGCCACGCTGCTGGCCGAACCCGCCGCCCCGCTGATGGCGCAGATGCGCCAGAACGCCGGGCTACCGCGCGTGCCCGCCACGCCCGCCGCGGGCCAGCCGGTCGAACTGCTCTACAACCGCCCCGATGTCGCCTCGGCCCGCCAGTCGCTGGTCGCCGCGCTGGCCAATGTCGGCGTGGCCGAGGCGGCGCTGCTGCCCTCGGTCAGCCTGAGCGGGTCGATCACCCGCGCCGACGCCACCTCCTGGAGCTTTGGCCCCTCGCTGTCGCTGCCGCTGCTCAACCAGCCGCGCCTGCGCGCCGCCCGCGATGCCAGCCTGGCGCAGGCCGAACAGGCCCGCCTGAGCTGGCAGGCCGCGGTGCTCGACGCCGTCGAAGAGGTCCAGCGCGCCCAAAGCGGCCTGCGACGGGCCCGGCAGGTGCTGGGCGCGCGGCAATCGGCGCTCGACAGCACGGCCCGGGTCGCCAGCCTGACCCGCAGCGCCTGGGAGGCGGGCAGCGAGCCGCTGACCAACCTGATTGACGCCGACATCGCCACCGCCAGCGCCCGCTCCGCCGTCGCCGCCGCGCAACGCGACGTGCTGACCCAGTGGATCGCCCTGCAACTCGCCACCGGCCGCGGCTGGGCGCCGACCCCCTGACCCGCGCGGCGGCCCGGACCGATCCGCCCGGGAGCCGTTGCCACCGCCCGGCCGGACCGGCGCGGCCGCTCGGCCCAAAGCGGCGCACCGGCCCGGCACAGGCCCCTTGCCCCCGCCCCGCCCCGGCGGCATCCTGACGCCATGACGCAAGCCGATGCCCTCATCACCGCCCTCGCCCTCGCCCCGCACCCCGAGGGCGGCTGGTATCGCCAGACCTGGGTGGCCGACAGCCCCGAGGGCGACCGCCCCACCGGCACCGCCATCCTGTTCCTGCTGCGCGCGGGCGAGGCCTCGCATTGGCACCGGGTCGATGCCACCGAGATCTGGCTCTTTCACGCCGGGGCGCCACTGATCCTGTCGATCAGCGCCGATGCCGCGGGTCCGGCCAGCGACCTGCGGCTCGGCACCGACATCGCCCAGGGCCAGTCGCCGCAGGGCATCGTGCCGCCGCACCATTGGCAAAGCGCGCGCTCCGAGGGCGATTTCACCCTGGTCTCCTGCACCGTCTCGCCGGGCTTTCGCTTCGACGGCTTCACACTCGCCCCGCCCGGTTTCGACATCCCGCGCAAAGGCTGATTTTCCCGCGCGCGCCCTCTTGCGCCTCTGCGCGCAACTCGCTAAATCCCCCCTCACGTTGACCACCAAGCGCGGAGAGGTGCCGGAGCGGTCGAACGGGGCGGTCTCGAAAACCGTTGTGGGTGTGAGCCCACCCAGGGTTCGAATCCCTGTCTCTCCGCCAGTCAGCCCGACCGGGTCATCCCCTTCCTCTGACATGGATTTCTCGGGCTCTCGCTCGGCATAATCCTCATGCCCGGCGCCCGTTCTCTGCACGCTCGGCAGCGTGGGCCCGGGGGCGTCGTTGTGCTCTGGCCGACGGGTCGCCTGCCGTCAGATGCCAGCCTGCTGAACCGCGAGCAGCGCATCCAGGTCTTCGAATTGTTCCGGGAAGGCGCCGGTGCTGCCCTCGGCGATGGCGGCGTCGAGCGCCTCGGTCGAGGGGTAGAGGTCGTGCACGACCACCCGCGTCTCGGCGCCATGGTCCTCGAAGGTCACGGTGGTCACAGAACCCTCCCCGCCTTCCTCGTTGGTCCAGACGAGGCGCAGGGGCGCCAGCACCTCGAGGTATCTGCCAAAGAAGGCGATCGGCTGCTCTGACGCCGGATGATCGAATTCGAACCGATAGCGGCCACCGGTCCGCACATCCATCTCGCACGACAGGAACGTGGCGCCAAACGACGCGGGCATCCACCACCGCTGCATCAGCGCGGGATCTGTCCAGGCCTCGAACACAAGACGCGCCGGGCCCCTGAACCGGCGGGTGACGACGAGTTCACGCCCCGAGATCCGCTCGACCGTCGTGTCGTATCCGGTGCGGCGGCGCTCAGCTTCCGTCTTGTCGGCCATCGGTTTTCTCCTGCTGCTTCAGCTCTTCAATCACACCGTCCAGGGCGTCAAAGCGCGCGGCCCATTGTCGGCGATACCCGTCGATCCAGGCGGCTTCTTCCTCCAGCCCGCGCAGGCCGAGCCGACAGGTCCGCACGCGGCCGGTTTTCTGCGTCGTCACCAGCCCGGCCCGCTCCAGCACGCCGATATGCTTGGTGATGCCGGTCACGGTCATCCCGAACGCCTCGGCCAGATCGGTGAGCGAGGCATCGGCCCGGGCGAGCCGCTCCAGAACGCCGCGCCGGGTCGGGTCTGCCAGCGCGCCAAAGGCGGCGTCGAAGCGGGGTTGTTGATACTGAACCATATGGCTCAGTATCTAGCGCGAGAGAACCATCCTCGGCAAGCGGGATCTGTCGGGGTTCCGGGCCGCTGGCTTTGCCACACCGGCCCCTTGGGGCGAAACCGCCCTCACCCGCCGCCCTCCTGCGCCAGAACCCAGCCGTCGGTCAGCGCCAGACAGGCGGTTTCGCCCAGCGGGCCGGGCCTGTCCCTCTCGACGGTCAGGCGGCAGTCGGGCGCGGCGAGCGGGCTGACGGTGACGATCTGCCGCGCGCCGACCGCCCGGCTGGCCAGCACCCGCACCGGCAATCCCTCGGGGCCCAGCACCAGCGTCTCGCGGCGCAGGCAGGCCAGCGCCGGGCCGGGCCGCAGCCCCACTGGCGCGCGCAGGCGCAGCACCGCGCCGAACAGCCGCACCCGGGCGGGCGGCCCGGGATCGAGCACCTCGACCGGCACCACCTCACCCCGGCCCAGAAACCGCGCCACCGGCTCCGAGGCCGGTTCGCGCCAGACCCGTTCGGGCGTGTCCATCTGCAGGATGCGGCCCTGCGCCATCACCGCGATCCGGTCGGCCATCGCCAGCGCCTCGGCCTGATCGTGGGTGACATACAGGATCGTCGTGCCGGTGGCGCGGTGCAGGTGGCGCAATTCCTCGACCATCGCCTCGCGCAGATGCGCGTCCAGATTGGCCAGCGGCTCGTCGAGCAGCAAGAGCCGCGGCTGCATCGCCAGACAGCGGGCCAGCGCCACCCGCTGGCGCTGCCCGCCCGACAGGTTCTGCACCCGCCGCGGCTGAAATCCCGCCAGCCCCACCGTTTCCAGCGCCGTGGCGACCCGGCTGGCGCGTTCGGCGGCGGGCAGGCCGCGCACCCGCAGCGCATAGCCGACATTGCCCGCCACATCCAGATGCGGCCAGAGCGCATAGGACTGGAACACCATGCCGATGCCGCGCTCTTCGGGCGGAACCAGCACCCCTGGCCCCGCCACCCGCCGCCCGTCCAGCGCGATGCTGCCGGTGCCCGGCCGGGCGAACCCGGCGATCAGCCGCAACAGCGTGGACTTGCCGCAGCCCGACGGGCCCAGCAGCGCCACGAACTCGCCCTCGGCCATGTCAAAGCCGATGCCCTGCAGGATGCGCTGCCCGGCAGCGGCAAAGGTGATGTCGCGCAGGCTCAGGATTGCCATGGCAGAACTCCGTCGGGCAGCCAGCGCGACAGCAATGTCACCGCCGCCGCCATCATCAACACGACGCCCAGCACCCAGACCGAGACGGCGGCGGCCATGGTGGTGCGCCCCTCGTCTTGCAGCGAGAACACCACCACGCCGACCGTCTCGTTGCCGCGCGACCACAGCAGCGCCGACACGGTCAGCTCGGAAAAGGCGCCCAGAAACACCAGGATCGCGCTGGCGCCGACCGCGGGCGCCACCAGCGGCAGCACGATGGTCGCCAGCCGGAACAGACTGCGGGCGCCCGCGCTGCGCGCCGCCTCCTCCAGCGCCGGATCGAGCTGGGTCAGCGCCGCCACCACCGGCCGCAAGGCCAGCGCGAAGAACCGCGCCAGATAGGCCAGCAGCAGAATCCACAGGGTGTTGTACAGGCTGAACCCCAGCACGGGCAGTGGCGGCAGGAAGGTCAGGATAAAGGCGATCGACAGCACGATCCCCGGCAGCACATAGGGCACATCGGCCCCCAGGTTCAGCACCCGCGCGCCGCGATAGCCGCGCGCCAGCAGCCAGCCCAGCGGCACCGCCGCCAGCAGCGTCAGCACGGCCGCCAGACTGGCCAGCGTCAGACTGTTGGCAAAGGCGCGCCGGGTCATGCCGAGGTCGGTCAATACGTGGATCAGATTGTCAAAGGTCAGCGTCTGCAGGCTCAGCGCCACCCCGACCGAGGGCACCAGCGCCGCACCGACCAGCGCCAGCAGCGGCAGCAGCGCGATCACCCCCATCAGCAGCCAGGCCGCCGCGCTGACCGCCGCCCGCGCCCGCCCCAGCGCAAAGCCGGGATGCGCGCCGCCGACCCGGTCGGTCGCCACCGCCAGCCGCCGCAGCGCCAGCGTCTGCAAGGCGATGCCCAGGGCGGCGATGATCGCCAGGATCAGCGCCAGCGCCGCCACTTCGGGCAGCGCGCCGGGGCCAAAGCCCGACAGCCGCTGATAGATCAGCGTCGAGAGCACCGAAAACCGCCCGGGAATGCCCAAAAGCGCCGGAATGCCGAAATTGCCGATGGCCGAGACAAAGGCCAGCGCCGCCCCGGCCACCAGCGCGGGCCACATCAGCGGCAGCACGATCCGCGCCACCACCCCGGCCGGGCGCGACCCGGCGGCGCGCGCCGCATCGACCAGATCGCCCGGCAGCGCGCGCAGCCCGGCGGTCAGCGCCACGAACACCATCGGCGCGTGTTCGACCCCCATCACCAGGATCACCCCCTCACGCCCCAGCATCGGGTTGCGCGGGGGCCGCAGCGCCTCCAGCCCCGGCAGGCCCCAGATCCAGCTTTGCGGCCCGATCAGCGACAGCCAGGCCAGCGCCGAAATCTGCGGCGGCACCAGCAACGGCAGGATCAGCAGCAGTACCAGCCCCACCTTGCCGCGCAGATCCGTCAGCCCGACCATCAGCGCCATGCCGCCGCCCAGCAGCACCGAGGCCAGCATCGACCACAGCGCCGCATCGAGGGTGTTCAGCGTCGCCACAACCGCCGCCTGCCCGCTCCAGACCTGCGCGACGAACGCCACACCCTCGGGCAGCCCCCCGGCGAACAGGGTCGCCAGCAGCCGCAGCAGCGGCAGCACACACAGCCCCAGAACGTAAAGACCGAGGGCCGCCAGCAGCAGCACCTCGGCACTCAGGCGCGGGCGCGCGATGGCGCCCGCCAAACCGGCCAGAGACCGCATCAGCCGCCGAACAGCTCGGCAAAGCGGCGCTTGATCTCTTCGGATTGCGCCAGCAGCAGCGCCGGATCGACCGACAGGATGGTGAAATCGACCTCGGGGAAGCTGGCCGGGCGGGCGATGCCCGCGCGCAGCGGCAGATAGCCCTGTTCGACGTGGAAATTCTGCCCTTCCTCGGACAATTGCCAGTTGACGAAGGCCTGCGCCGCCTCGACGTTGCGGGCCGTGGACAGGATCGCCACCGGCTCGGTCACGGCCGTCACCCCCTCGTCGGGAAAGACGAAGGCGATGGGCGAACCCTCGGCCGCAGCGTTCAGCGGCATATAGTCGATGATGATGCCATAATCGGCCTCGCCATTCGCCACCGCCGACAGCACGCCGCCGTTGCCGCGCCCGGCGATCGCGCCGCCCTCGGCCAGCGCCTCGATGTACTCCCAGCCAAAGCCCGGCAGATTGGCCAGCGTGCCGACATGGATCATCGCCGCGCCGGAATAGAGCGGGCTGGCCATGGTCAGCCGCCCGGCAATCGCCGCCTCGGTCAGTTCCGACCAACTCGTCGCCGGATCGGTGACGGTGTTGGTGTTATAGGCAAATCCGGTGGTGATGAGCTTGGTCGAGAAATAGAATCCCCCGGCATCGTGCAGCGCCGGATCGGTGCCCTCGGTCGCCGCCCCGGGGAAGGCCAGCAGCCGCCCGGCGCCCTTCAGCCCCTCCATCACCACGGTATCGGCGATCAGCAACACATCCGGCTGCGGCGCGCCCGCGGCGAATTCCGCCTCGAGCCGGTTCATCACTTCGGTCGTGCCCGAACGGAAATATTCGACCTGGATGTCGGGATAGCTGACGTTGAACCGCGCCACCAACTGGTCCATCTGGTCGGTCGGAGTCGAGGTATAGATCACCAGCGGCCCGGATTGCGCGACGGCAATCTGCGCGAAGGTCGTCAGAGCGGCGGCAAGAAGCATGGAACGGCGCATCGGGAATCCCCTGTGAATGATATCGGTCGCCCCTGCGGTATCCGCCTTGGCTGACGGATTCATGACACTGGCAGCACCCGGGACGACCCGGCGGCGCCATTGGCAATCTGTTCTTGTCATTCCGGCGATTTTCTTGGTTTCCCTTGCCTGTCGCCCGGGGCAGGATCATCCGGGGGGCCAGCAGGGTGCCGGGCCCCGCAACCGCGCGAGGCCGCGACATGAGACAGGCATTGCCAGCCAAAGCCGCAGGGGCCCGCGCATGAACGGGGTCGGTCTGGGCGCCGACATCGGCGGCACCTTCACCGATATCGTGCTGGAATCCCGCGGCCAGCGGTATTCGGCCAAGATCCTCACCCGCTATGACGCCCCCGAACAGCCGATCCTCGACGGGATCGACTCGGTTCTGGCCGAGGCCGGGCTGACCCCAGCCGATCTGGAGATCGTCATTCACGGCACGACGCTGGCCACCAATGCGCTGATCGAACGGCGGGGCGCGCGCACCGCCTTTGTCACGACGCAGGGCTTTCGGGACGTGATCGAGATGCGCACCGAGAACCGCTTCGATCAATACGACCTCGATCTGGTCCTGCCGCAACCGCTGGTCCCGCGCGAGGATCGCTTTGTCGTCGCCGGGCGGATCGGCGCGCAGGGGCAGGAGCTGGCGCCGCTGGACGAGGCGGCGCTGGAACAGATCGCCCACACCCTCGCCGCGCAGGATTTCGGCGCCGTCGCCATCGGCTTCCTGCATTCCTATGCCAACCCCGCCCATGAAATCCGCGCCCGCGAAATCCTGTCGCGCCACCTGTCCTTGCCGATTTCGATCTCGTGCGAAGTCTCGCCGCAGATGCGCGAATTCGAACGCTTCAACACCGTCTGCGCCAATGCTTATGTGCGCCCGCAGATGCAGGATTACCTGACCCGCCTGCGTCGGCGGCTGCGGGATAAAGGCGCAGCCTGCCCGGTGTTCATGATCCATTCGGGCGGCGGGCTGATGTCGGTCGAAACCGCCGCCGAATTCCCGGTGCGGCTGGTCGAATCCGGCCCGGCGGGCGGGGCGATCTTTGCCGCCGATGTGGCGCGGCGCTTTGGCCTCGACCGCGTGGTCAGCTATGACATGGGCGGCACCACCGCCAAGATCTGCCTGATCGAGGATTTCACCCCGAAAACCGCCCGCAGTTTCGAGGTGGCGCGCGGCGCGCGCTTTGCCAAGGGCTCGGGCATGCCGATCTCGATCCCGGTGATCGAGATGATCGAGATCGGCGCCGGGGGCGGCTCGCTCGCCTGGGTCGATGCCCTGGGCCGCATCCAGACCGGCCCGGAATCCGCCGGATCGGAACCCGGCCCCGCCTGTTACCAGCGCGGCGGCCAGCGCCCGGCGATTACCGATGCCGATCTGATCCTCGGCAAGCTCGACCCCGACAGCTTTGCCGGGGGGGCGATCCCGCTGTCGAGGGCGCTGGCCGAAACGGCGATCACCGAGGCGGTCGGCGCCCGGCTGGGCCTTGCTCCGCAGGCCGCCGCCTTCGGCATCGCCGAGGTGGTGGACGAGAACATGGCCAACGCCGCCCGGGTCCATGCCGTCGAAAACGGCAAGAACATCGCCGACAACGTGATGATCGCCTTTGGCGGCGCCGCCCCCCTGCACGCCGCCCGCCTGTGCGAGAAACTGGGCATCGACCGCTGCCTGATCCCGCCCGGCGCCGGTGTCGGTTCGGCCATCGGCTTCCTGCGCGCGCCGTTCGGCTACGAGGCGCTCGCCTCGCGCCTGATCGCCTTGTCGCGCTTTGACGCCGGGGCGCTGGATGCGCTGCTGCAGGGCCTCAAGGCCAGCGCCGGGGGCTTCGTGCGTCAGGGCGCCAGCGGGCCGATCCGCCATGATCTGACCGCGTTCATGCGCTATGCCGGACAGGGCTGGGAAATCCCGGTGCCCCTGCCCGACCGCCCGCTGACCGATGCCGACGCGCCGCTGCTGGCCGGGGCGTTCCGCGCCGCCTATGCCCGGTTCTTTGGCCGCGCCATCGACGGGCTGGACGGGCTCGACATCGAGATCGTCACCCTCTCGGTCAAGGCCGAGGACCAGCGCCCGCTGCCGCCCCTTGCCACCCTCACCACCGGCGACCGTGCCCACCACGCCCGCCAGAGCCGCAAGGTGTTCGACCCGGCGCAGGGCCGCCCCCTCGACACCGCCATCGTCCTGCGGCACGATCTGGCACCGGGCGAGCGCCTCAGCGGCCCGGCGGTGATTGTCGAGCGCGAAACCTCCACCCTCGTCACCTCGCTGTTCGACGCGGTGATGCAGGGCGACGGCACCCTCCTCTTGCTGCGAAAGGAACCCGGGGCATGAGCGATTCCATCGCCGACATCCGCCTGCAGGTGATGTGGAACCGCCTGATCTCGGTCGTCGAGGAACAGGCGATGACCCTCTTGCGCACCGCCTTCTCCACCTCGGTCCGCGAGGCGGGCGACCTGTCCGCCGGGGTCTATGACCCGCAGGGCCGCATGCTGGCGCAGGCCGTCACCGGCACCCCGGGCCATGTGAACACCATGGCCGAGGCCGTGGGCCATTTCCTCGCCGAAATCCCGCGCGACGCGATGTTCCCCGGCGATACCTATGTCACCAACGACCCCTGGCTGGGCACCGGCCATCTGCACGACATCACCATGGTCTCGCCCTCGTTCCTGGGCGACCGTCTGGTCGGCTTTTTCGCCTGCACCGCGCATGTGGTGGATGTCGGCGGGCGCGGTTTCGGTGCCGATGGCAAATCGGTCTATGAAGAGGGGCTGCAGATCCCCATCCTGAAATTCGCCGACCGGGGCGTCGTCAACCCCACCCTGCTGCGCCTCCTGCGCGCCAATGTCCGCGAGCCGCATCAGGTGATCGGCGATTTCTATTCGCTCGCCGCCTGCAACGAGGTCGGCCACCGTCGCCTGATCGCCATGATGCAGGAAACCGGGATGGAAACCCTCGATGCGCTGGGCGATTTCATCTTTACGCGCACCCGCGGGGCGATGCTGGAACGGCTGGCCGCCCTGCCCGCCGGCACCTGGTCCAGCCGCCTGACAACCGACGGCTATGACACGCCGGTCACGCTGGCCGCCGCCGTCACCCTGGGCCCGGACGGCGTGCAGGTCGATTTCACCGGCAGCGATCCGGTCAGCCGCTGGGGCATCAACGTGCCGCTGATCTATACCAAGGCCTATGCCTGCTATGCGTTCAAATGCGTGGTGGCGCCGGATATCCCCAACAACTGGGCCTCGCTGGCGCTGGTCGGCGTCACCGCGCCGGAAAACATCCTGAATGCCCCGCGCCCGGCGCCGGTCAGCCTGCGCCATGTCATCGGCCATATGGTGCCCGACCTGATCCTGAACGCGCTGGCGCAGGCGCTGCCCGGCCGCATTCTGGCCGAAGGCGCGGCGGCGCTGTGGAACCTGCATCTCTCGGTGCGCCCCGCACCCGGCGCCCGCGGGCGGCGGGCCGAGATCCTGATGTTCAACTCGGGCGGCATGGGGGCGCGGCCCGGGCGCGACGGGCTGGGCGCCACGGCGTTTCCCTCCGGTGTGATGACGATGCCGGTCGAGGCGACCGAGCAATGCGGCCCCATCATCGTCTGGCGCAAGGAATTGCGCCCCGATAGCGGCGGCGACGGCCAGTATCGCGGCGGGCTGGGTCAAGTGATCGAGATCGCGCCAATGCCCGGCCATGAATTCGATTTCTCGGCCATGTTCGACCGCGTCAACCACCCCGCCGCCGGACGAGACGGCGGCCTGCCCGGCGCGCCCGGGATCGTCGCGCTGGACGATGGCACCCGGCTGAACCCCAAGGGCTGGCAGCATGTCCCGGCCGGGCGGCGGCTGGTGCTGCAGGCGCCGGGCGGCGGCGGTTTTGGCGATCCGGCCCGGCGCGACCCTGCCGCCCGTGCGGCCGACCGCCGCAAGGGCTATGTGACCGATCAATGACCCGCCCGAACGCCCGAGGAACCCCATGACCGCCCCCCGTTTCGACACGCTGCTGATCACCGGCGCCGCAGGCCGCCTGGGCACGCAACTGCGCCGCGGCCTCGCGCCGCTGGCGCGCAGGCTGCGCCTGCAAGACCGCGTGCCGATCGCCGACCTGCAACCCAACGAAGAGGCCGTCACCTGCGATCTGGCCGATATGCCCGCGATCCTGAAAGCGACCCAAGGCGTTGACGCCATTGTGCATTTCGGCGGCGCCCCGCTGGAAATCGGCTGGCAGGAGATCCTCGACAGCTCGATCCGCGGCAGCTATCACGTCTATGAGGGCGCGCGGCAGAACGGCGTCCGGCGGGTGATCTATGCCTCGTCGGTGCATGCCATCGGCTATCACCGGATCGAGGACCAGATCGACGCCAGCGCCCCGCACCGGCCCGACAGCCTGTATGGCGTGTCGAAATGCTTCGTCGAGGATCTGAGTCGCCTCTATTGGGACAAGTTCGGCATCGAAACCGCCTGCCTGCGCATCTTTTCCTCGTTCGACCAGATCACCGACCGCCGCCTGCTGTGGTCGATGCTGACCTATGACGATTGCGTGCGCCTCGTCGCCGCCGCGCTGACCGCGCCGCGGGTCGCGCATACCATCGTGTTCGGCACCTCGGACAACCGGCACAGAATGGTTGACAACCGCCTTGCCGCGCATCTGGGATGGGTGCCGCAAGACAGCACCGAATCCCTGCGCACCGAGGCCGAATCCCGCCTGCCCGCCGCCGATCCCGACGCCCCGGCCGTGCGCCATCTGGGCGGCTGGTTCGTCGATCTGGGCCACCCCGACGATGAGAAAACAGCATGAAATCCAGCTATGACGTGGTGATTGTCGGCGGGGCCGTGATCGGTTCGGCCGTGGCCTATTTCCTCACCGCGAATCCCGATTTCACCGGCCGGGTGCTGGTGGTCGAACGCGACCCCAGCTATGCGCGCTCGTCGACCGCGCTGTCGGCCTCGTCGGTGCGCACGCAATTCTCGAACCCGATCAACGTGCAGATCAGCCAGTTCGGCAGCGCCTTCATCCGCGATTTCGCCAATCTGATGCAACTGGGCGACGACAGGCCGGATCTGAACTTCCACCCCGGCGGATACCTCTTTCTTGCCAATACCGAGGCCCAGGCCCAGACCCTGCGCGAGAACCACGCGGTGCAGCGCGCCTGCGGTGCCGACACGGTGCTGTGGTCGCAGGCGGAACTGGCCGCCGCCTTTCCCCATCTCGACACCGACGACATCCTGCTGGCCTCGTATGGCCGCTCGGGCGAGGGCTGGTTCAACAACACCGGGCTGATGAACGGCTTTCGCGCCAAGGCCCGCGCGCAGGGCGCCGAGTATGTCACCGATGCCGTGGTCGCCATCACCCGCGCGGGCGATGCCGTCACCTCGGTCACGCTGCAATCGGGCGCCGTGGTGCAGGCGGGCACCATCGTCAACGCCTCGGGGCCACGCGCCGCGCTGACCGCGCGCATGGCGGGCCTCGACATCCCGGTCGAGCCGCGCAAGCGCACGCTCTTCGTATTCGACTGCGCGCAATCGCCCGAGGGCAGCGCCCGCGTCAATCAGGGCCGCCTGCCGCTGATGATCGACACCAGCGGCGTGTTCTGCCGCCCCGAGGGGCGCTATTTCCTGACCGGCTGCCCCCCTGTGGACGATCCCGCCGTGGACTGGAACGATTTCGAACCCCGCTACGGGGAATTCGACGACATCATCTGGCCCGCCCTCGCCGCCCGCTCGCCCGGGTTCGAGGCGATCAAGGTCATCAACCAATGGGCCGGGCATTACGATTTCAACACGCTCGACCATAACCTCGTCGTCGGCCGCCACCCGCAGGTGCGCAACTTCATCTTTGCCAACGGCTTTTCCGGCCACGGGTTGCAGCAAGGCCCCGCCACCGGCCGCGCCGTGTCGGAACTCATCACCTATGGCGGCTACCGCACGCTGGATCTCAGCGAGGTCGGCTATGAACGCATCGCCGAAAACCGCCCGTTCCTGGAAAAGGCGGTCATCTGATGGGGCGCCACGCCCTCGTCACCGGCGCCAGCAGCGGCATCGGCCGCGCCGTGGCGCTGGCGCTGGCCGGGGCGGGCTACCGCGTCACCGCCACCGGCCGCGACCGCGCGGCGCTGGCCCACCTGTCGCAGGCCAGCCTGTCGCGGGGCACCGGGATCGAGACCCTGCCGCTCGATCTCGACGCCCCCGATACCCTCGCCGCCCGGCTGGACGGCCTGAGCCCCGACATCCTGGTCTGCAACGCCGCAACCATGCCGCCGCCCGGCCCGTTCGACGCGCTGACCCCGGCGCAGATCGCCCAGGCCGTGACCGTCAACCTGACCGCCGCGCTGCTGCTGACCCGCCACCTGCTGCCCGCCATGCGTCGGCGCGGCGACGGGCATCTGGTCTTTGTCAGCTCGACCGCGGCGCATGCCCCGGCGCCCGGCGCCGCCCTCTATGGCGCGACCAAGGCGGCGCTGGGGTCTTTCGCCCAATCGCTGCGCGCCGAACTGGCGCCCGACGGTATCCGCGTCACCGAAATCGTCCCCGGCCGGGTCGAAACCGCGCTCTACCGCGATGTGCTCGGCGACCAGGCGCGCGCGAACCTCTATGCCGGGGCGCCCGTCGTGCAGCCCGATGATATCGCCGCGATGCTGCTGGCCGTACTGGCGCTGCCCCGCACCACCAATGTCAGCCGGTTCGACATCCTGCCGACCTATCCTGTCCCCCCTCTCCAACCCTGAGGCCGCCATGCAGAACCTGTCCGTTGTGATCGTCGGCGGTGGCGCCGGGCTGGGCGCCCTGCTGGCGCGCATGGCCGTGGACGAAGGCGCTGCCGCGCTGGGCATCCTCGATCTGGATGGCGCCGCCGCCGAGGCCGCGCTGGCCCCGGCGCGCGCCCGCGGCCTGCCCGCCGCCTCGGCCGCCTGCGACATCCGCACCCGCGAAGCCGCGCACCGCGCCTTCGATCAGGTCGCGGCGGCGCTGGGCCGGGTGGACACGCTGATCAACTGCGCCGCGATCTATCCGCGCCGCCCGGTCCTCGACATCAGCGATGCCGACTGGGACGCCTCGATGGCCGTCAACATCAAGGGCACCTACCACATGATGACCGCGGCCATCCGCCGGATGCAGGCGCAGCAGGCGCCCGGTCCGGTGCGCGGGCGGATCGTCAACATCACCTCGGTCGATGCCTTCAAGGCCCATCCGCAGAACGCCCATTACGCCGCCACCAAGGCCGCCGTGGTCAGCCTGACGCGCAGCCTGGCGCAGGCGGTGGCGGGCGACGGGATTCTGGTCAATTCCGTCGCCCCCGCCGGAATGGCGACACAAAAGGCGCGCGAGTCGGGCTTTCTCGACGAACTGGCCCGCGCCAGCCCGCTGGGCCGCGGCGGCGAACCCGAGGAAATGGCGCAATGGGTGCTGATGGCCGGGGGGCCGCGCAACACCTACATGACCGGCGAGAACATCATCGTGTCGGGCGGCTATATCTATGCCTGACCCATGAATCCGCCGCCCCGCCTGCCGCCGCTCAACGCCCTGCGCGTGTTCCATGTCGTGGTGCGCCACCGCAGCTTTCGCGGTGCAGCGACAGAATTGCGCGTCTCGCCGCAGGCGGTCAGCCAGCAGATCCGGCTGCTCGAGGAAACCCTCGGCACCGAATTGTTCGACCGCCGGGGCCGCGCCGTCGAACCCAACGAGCGCGCGCTGCTGCTGTCGCAATTCGTCAGCGCCGGATTCCGCGAATTCGAGGAGGGCATCCGCCGCGTCACCCGCGAAGGTCCGCGCCGCCGCATCAATGTCAACGCCAGCCCCTATTTCGCCACCCGCTACCTGCTGGACCGCATCGCCCGCTTCCGCGAGCGGCTGCCCGATGCCGACCTGCGGCTGACCACCATGGTGGACCTGCCCGATTTCATCGCCGACGAGGTGGATGTGGCGATCCAATGGGGCTTTGGCCACTGGAAGGACCACGATCACCACCTGCTGCTGCGCGACCCCAAGGTGATCGCCTGCACCCCGGCGCTGGCCCGGCATCTGCACCGGCCCGCCGACCTGCTGACGCTGCCGCTGCTGCATCCGATGCTGGGCGCCGACCTGTGGTCGAATGTGCTCAGGCACCTGCGCGTCGAACCCGGCGAGCGCCCGGCCGACATCCGCTTTCAGGATGCCGCAACCATGCGCCGGGCCACGCTGGCGGGGCTGGGCGTCGGGCTGGTCTCGACCATCGACGCGGCCGAGGATCTGGCGGCCGGGCGCATCGTCGCCCCCTTTGGCGAGGCGGCGATCACCGGCATGCCCGACAGCCAGATCCCCGGCTTCTACCTCGTGCTGCCGCGCGCGCACCGGCGGATCAAACCCGTCGCCACCTTCTGCGACTGGATCACCGCCGAGGATTGGGGCGCCCCCGTCGCCTGACCGCTCAGGCCGCGCGGCGGCGCCACCACGGCGCGCAGAGCTGCACCGCGACAATCGCCAGCGTGGCCACGAACAGCGCGGCGCTGATCGGGCGGGTGACGAAGGTGGCGTAATTGCCCCCGGCCAGCATCAGCGAGCGGCGGAAGTTCTCCTCGATCATCGGCCCCAGCACGATGCCCAGCACCAAGGGCGCCGCCGGAAAGCGCAGGATGCGCAACACCCAGCCCAGCACGCCAAAGGCCAGCAACTGATAGACGTCGAACACCGACAGCCGCACCGAATAGGTGCCGATGACGATCAGCACGATGATCGCCGGATAGAGCAACCGGTAGGGAATGCGCAGCAGGCTGACCCAGATGCCGATCAGCGGAATGTTGAAGATCACCAGCAGCAGGTTGCCGATCCAGAAACTGGCGATCAGCCCCCAGAAGATTTCCGGCGTCTCGGTCAGCAATTGCGCGCCCGGTTGGATGCCATGCACGATCATCGCCCCCAGCATCAGCGCCATGACCGCATCGCCCGGCACACCCAGCGTCAGCGTCGGGATGAAGGCGGTCTGCGCGGCGGCGTTGTTGGCCGCCTCGGGGCCCGCCACCCCCTCGACCGCGCCCTGCCCCAGCCGGGCCCGGTTGCGCGCCACCTTGCGCTCGGTCGCATAGGAAAAGAACGAGGCGATGGTCGATCCGGTGCCCGGCAGCGCGCCAAAGAACGCCCCGATCGCCGAACCGCGCCAGATCGGCGCCCAACTGTCGCGCATCTCGGTGCGGGTGGGGATCATCGAGCGCAGCGTGATCCGCTGCGCCAGCGGCGAGCCGCGCTCGCCCTTGCCGATATTGGCCAGGATCTCGCTCAGCCCGAACAACCCCATGGCCGAGGCCACCAGGCTGATCCCGTCCACCAGCTCGAAACTGCCATAGGTAAAGCGCATGGTGCCGGTGATCGTGTCCAGTCCGACAATCCCCAGCCCCAGCCCCAGCACCACCATGGCCAGCCCCTTGACTGCCGACCCCTCGCTCAGCGTCGAGGCGGCGACCAGGCCCAGCGTCATCAGCATGAAATATTCCGGGCTGCCGAAACGCAGCGCGAAATCGGCCAGCCCCGGCGCAAAGGCCGACATCAGCAGGATGCCGATCGACCCGCCGATGAACGAGGCCACCGCCGACAGGAACAGCGCCGCCCCCGCCCGGCCGTTGCGGGTCATCTCATAGCCGTCCAGACAGACCACCGCCGACGAGGCCGTGCCCGGCAGCCGCAGCAGGATCGACGCCACCGACCCGCCATATTGCGCGCCGTAATAGATGCCCGACAGCATGACCAAAGCATTGGTCGGCGTGGTGTAATAGGTCAGCGGCAACAGCATGGAAATCGCCGCCAGCGGCCCCACGCCGGGCAGGACGCCGATGAACATGCCGATCGACACGCCCATGAAGCACCAGGTCAGCGTGGACAGCGAAAAGGCGACGCCAAAGCCCAGGATCAGGTTGTCGATCATCCGCGATCCCCCGGCAGCATCGGCAATTGCAGGTTCAGCCCGACCCGGAACAGCAGCCAGACCAGCACCACCAGCGCCAGCGCCAGCACCAGCACGCCCAGCGGGCGGCGCCCCTCCTCGGCCAGCGCCGCCATGACCACCAGCACGACCAGCGCCACCACCGCCCCGGTATAGGGCAGCAGCAGGCCAAAGGCCGCTACCCCGCCGATGATCCACAGCACCGAACGCAGCGGCCCCGGATCGAGCGGCGCATCGTCATGGCGCGACTGCACCAGCAAGATCAGCCCGAACAGCGCGAACAGCCCGCTCAGGATCCAGGGGAAATAGCCCGGCCCCATGTTGCGCGCCGTGCCCAGCCGCAGGCCAAGCGCCTCCCAGGCGCAGATCCCGGCGCAGAGGAACAGGAACAGCGCCCCCAGCCGCTCGCGGCTGAACAGGGCGCCAAGGCGCGGCAACGGGCTCTGGCGCATGCGATCCCCCTCAGCGACCGTGAAACACCGGCTTGCGCCGGGCCTTGAACGCCTCCAGCGCATCGGCAGCATCCTGGCTGTCCATCACCCGGTCAACCTGCGCCATCAGCCGGTATTGCCCCTGCATCGGCGCATCGCCGATGGCATCCAGTGTCATGCGCTTGAGCATCTCGACCACCAGCGGCGCATTCGCGGCAATCGTCGCCGCCAGGGCGCGCGCCTCGGCCAGATGCTGGCCGTTCGGCGCCAGCCGGTTCGCCAGCCCCACCGCATAGGCGCGCTGCGCCGTCAGCGGGTCGCCCGTGACCATCATCTCCAGCGCCAGCCGCAACGGCATGCGCCGCGCCAGCACCGACACCGCGCCCTTGGCCACGCCGACGCGCGCCTCGGGATAGATCAACTGGCAATCCTCGGACATCACCACCAGATCGCACATCTGCGTCAGCACCACGCCCGCGCCGATCACCTTGCCGCTCAGCGCGGCGATGATCGGCTTGTCGCAGCGAAACCCCAGCTCGGGCACGCCCTGCCAGAAATATTCCGGCGGATCGTTCAGATCGGCCCCGGCGCAGAACACATCGTCCAGACACGAGCGCAGGATCGCCACCCGCGCCCCGCCCGCCGCAAAGGCATCGAACGAGGCGCGCAGGTCGCGGAACATCTGCCCGGTCAGCGCATTCTTCTTTTCCGGGCGGCGCAGGGTGATCTCGGCGATCCCGTCCGCCTCGGCATAGTCGATATTGTCAAATCGCATGGTCGCTCCTGCGGCAGCGGCCCCGCCGTCCGGCGGGGCCAGGCACGCTCATTCGATGGTGATGCCGGCCGCGTCGCGGATCGCGCCAAAGGTCTCCAGATCCGAAACCACCGCCGCATCCAGCGCCGCCGGATCGCGGTAGACCGGAACCAGCCCCATGCGCAGCGCCTGCTCGCGGTAGCTGTCCGAGGCGACCATCGCCTCCAGCGGCGCGGCCATCGCCGCCAGATAGGCGGGATCGGTGCCATCGGGCGCCAGCAGCCCGAACCAGCCGGTGATCGCCACATCGACACCCAGCTCGCGCGCGGTGGGCAGATCGGGCAGGCTGGGATGACGCGCGGTCGTCAGCGCGGCGAGGATGTTCAGACGGTCGCTGCCCGCCTGCCCGGCCACCACCGGATCGGCCAGAAACTGGATCTCGCCCGACATCGCCGCGGCCAGCGCATTGTTCGACCCCTGATAGGGGATATGCGTGGCATCGGTGCCGGTTTTCATCAGGAATTGCTCGATGGTGAACTGCCCCATCGAACCGACCCCGGCGGTGCCATACATCGACGGATTGGCGCGCAGATATTCGATGAACCCGTCCAGCGTGGTCACGCCGGTATCGGCGTTGACGGCCAGAAAGGTGGCGGAATCGGCAATCGTGGCGATGCCGACGAAATCGGCGACCGGGTCATAGGTCACGGCGGGGTTGATGAGCGGCTGCACCACATTGGTGGCATTGTTGGCGAACAGGATCGTATAGCCGTCGCCCTCGGCCTGCGCGGCCTGCGTGGTGCCGACCACCCCGCCCGCGCCCGGCCGGTTCTCGACAACCACCGGCTGGCCCACCGCCGCCGAGATCGCCTCGGCCGCCAGACGCGCCAGAATGTCGGTCGTCCCACCCGGGTTATAGGGCACGATCATCATGATCGGCCGGTCCGGCCATTCGGCCAGCGCGGCGGTGCCGGTCATCGCCAGACCCAGCGCCAGCATCGAAACCAGTGACTTTTGCATGAAATCCTCCTGTGTCCGCGCCCTGCGGGGCGCTGTCCTCCCAGACGAGTCGAACGCTAGCACGCAGGTTTGTGTATCTCAATATAATATTATGTTCCGAATATCGGAACATATGCCGGCGCCAGCCCCGTTGACGCACCCGTTACCCCCGCCTATCCTGACCCCAGCCAACAGGACAGCCATGGACAGCACATTACTGAAAGGTCTGGATATTTTCGAACGCGCCGTTGGCGCTGGCGGGCCTGTCACCGTCTCGGAACTGGCCCGCGCCACCGGCCTGCCCAAAAGCAATGTCCACCGCACGCTGACCACCTTGACCGCCGCGGGCTATCTCAGCCACGACCCGGTCGCGCGCCATTATGCCCCCTCGCTCAAGGCGGTGCTGCTGGGCCAGCAGGTCGCCACGCATTACCCGTTTCGCAGCGCGCTGATGCCGGTGCTGGAATCGCTCGCCGCCACCACCGGCGAGACCGCGGCCTTTGCCCTGCCCACCCCCGGCGGCATGGTGTTTCTGGCCCGCGCCCTGCCCGGCCGCTCGCTGGCGGCGATCCTGCCCGAGGCGCTGCGCCTCGATCCGGCCGATACCGCCTTCGGCCTCGCGCTCGATCCGGCCCGCGCCCGCGGCAGCCCACCCCATGCCCTGACCACCGACCACCCCGAACGCCACACCTTCGAACTGGCGCTGCCGCTGGCGCCCGACGGCACCCCGGCGCTGGGCGCGCTGGGGCTGATCGGCCCGGCCAGCCGCTATGATCCGGCGCGGCTGCCAGCCCTCTTGACGGCGCTGGCCGCGGCGCGCGATCAGGCGACACTGCCGCTCAGACCGGTCGCCTCCGGACAGGAAACCCCGTGATAAAATCCGTCGAAAAGGCCTTTCGCCTCCTCGAATCCATGGCCCGCGCCGATGGGCCGCAGCGCCTGAGCGACATCGCCCGCATGAACGGCATGACCCGCTCGAACGCGTTTCACCTGCTGCAGACGCTGCAGGATCTGGATTACGTCCGCCAGGTCGAGGACAGCACCCTCTATGAGCTGACCTTCAAGACCTTCGAGATCGGCGCCCGCGCCGCCAGCCGCAACACGCTGATCGCCGCCGCCCATCCCGAACTGGTGCGCCTGTCCGAACGCGTGCCCGAAAACGTCATGCTCAACACCCGCGACGGGCTGATGAACCTGGCCGCCGACCGCATCGAGAGCCGCTCGGTGGTGCGCACGCTGGCGCATCTGGGGGCGCGGACACCACTGCAACTGGTCTCGGGCGGCAAGGTGCAACTGGCCTGGGCCCCGGAATCGCTGGTGGCGCAGGTCTGCCGCAACCTGGTCGCCGTGACAGAACGCACCGTGACCGATCCCGAGGTGCTGCGCGCGCAACTGGCGCAGATCCGCGCCCAGGGCTACGGCGTCGCCATCGGCGAGGTGAACGAGGCCGCCAAGGGCGTCGCCTGCCCGCTGCGCAACCGCCACGGCGACGTGGTCGCGGCGGTCAGCATTGCGGGGCCGATGGACCGGCTGGGCGACGAGCTGATCGCCCATTACGTCACCCTGCTGCGCGAGACCATCACCCGCATCGAAACCGCCTGGGCCGACGGCTGGCGCGGTCAGGCCAGCGTCGCCCTGCCGTCCAGCGCATAGGCGCCGCCCGCAGTGGCCCTGAGCGGATTGACCTCCAGATCCACCAGCGCCGCCCCCAGCCCGGCAAGCCGCGAGACCCCGGCAACCGCGGCGCACAGCGCCGCCAGATCGACCGGCGCCTGCCCGCGCGCGCCCTGCAGCAACGGCCAGACCCGCAGCCGCCGCAGCATCGCCTCGGCCTCGGCGGGCGTGACCGGGGCGCTGGCCTGCACCACGTCGCCCAGCAATTCGACATGAATGCCCCCGGCGCCCAGCACCAGTTGCGGCCCGAACCCGGCCTCCTGCGTCAGGCCGACGATCAGCTCCACCCCGGCGCCGATCATCTGCTGCACATCGATGCGCAGCGCCGTCCCCGGCGCCGCCCGCGCGCAGGCCGCCGCCACCTCGGCAAAGGCGCGCCGCAGCGCCGCCTCATCCGCCACGCCGACCCGCACCAGCCCCAGGTCGGATTTGTGCACCACCCCCTCGGCCACGCCCTTCAGCACCACCGGATAACCGATCGCCGCCGCCGCGCGCAGCGCCGCCGCCTCGCTGTCGCAGGCCTGCGCCTGCGGCACCGCCACGCCTTGCGCCACCAGCAACGCCTTGACCTCGGGCTCGGTCAGGAACCCCGCGCGCGGCGCCGCCACCGGGGCGGGCGCCGCCGCCGACCGCACGGCCGCCCCCGCCTCGCGCAGCGCCACCGCCGTCTGCATCACCCGCAGCGCATCGTCGGTCCGCATGACAAAGGGCACGCCCGCCTCCAGCAGCCGCTGCCGCAGATCCCCGGCAAAACGCGCGGTGTTCAGCACCACCAGCACCGGCTTTTCCTGTCGCTGCCACTGGGCGATCAGGCATTCCAGCGTCTGCGGCATCAGCGGCTGCGGCGTCAGCACATAGCACAGCAGCCCGACGCCCGGGTCGTCATGCACCGCCCGGATCGCCCGCTCGAATATCCCGAAATCCAGCGAGCCGACATGCGCCCCCAGATCGAGCGGGTTGTTCTGATGCCCGCGCTGGAAATCCGCGTCCAGCCGGGCGCGCGTTCCCTCGGCATACTCGGCCACCGGCAGCCCGGCCAGCGCCATCCGGTCGGCCAGCACCGCACCGCCCCCACCCGAGGAACAGACCACGCCGATGCCGCCCGCCGCCATCGCCGGGCCCGAATCCAGCACCCCGGCCACCAGGATCATGCTGTCGGGATCGTCCAGCAGCACGATTCCCGCCTCGCGGCACAGCGTCTCGAAGGCGCTGAACGACCCGGCCAGCGACGAGGTATGCGAGCGCGCCATGACGCTGCCCGCCGCCGTCCGCCCGGCCTTGACCGCCAGAATCGCCTTGCCCGCCGCCCGCGCCCGCGCCGCCAGCGCCCGCAGCCGCGCCGGGCTTTTCAGCCCCTCGACATAAAGACAGATCACCCGCGTCGCCGGGTCTGCGATGAACCCTTCGACGAAATCGCACAGCTCCAGATCGGCCTGATTGCCGATGCTCACCATCCCCGACAGCCCGACCCCATGGTCATGCGACTGCACATAGAGCGAGCCCATCAGCGCGCCCGACTGGCTGACCAGCGCCACGCCGCCCTTGCGGAACGGGCCGCTGTAGCGCAGCGTCGGCGTCGAGGACAGCGCCAGATCGGCGGCGGGCACGATCATCCCCATGCAATTGGGCCCGACCAGCCGCATCTTGTAGCCGCGCGCGATCTCGACCACCCGGGCCTCCAACGCCGCGCCCTCGGCGCTGAATTCGGCCAGTTGCGCGGTGACGACGATGCAGGCGCCGACCCCGGCCTTGCCGCATTCCTCGATGGTGGCCTCCAGCGCGGTGGCGGGCACCGCCACCAGCGCCAGATCCGGCGCAACGGGCAGCGCCGAAATCGACGGATAGCAGGTCAGCCCCAGCACCGTCTCGCGGCGCGGATTGATCGGATAGATCTGCCCGGCATAGCCGTGTTCGACCAGATGATGCAGGAACCGCCCGCCGAATTTGGTGTAATCCTCGGTGGCGCCGATCAAGGCGAGGGAACGCGGGGCGATGACCCGATCGATACCGATCGGCTGGCTGCGGCGGGACATGGGGGCCTCCTCCAAGGCTAGTTCCAAATAATGGAACTTAGTATCGTATTTGGAAATATTCCCCGCCCTTCCGGCGGGTGTCAAGCGGTGATGCGGGTCTTTCCTTCCGCCCGCCCGCCCGGCATGATGCGCCGATGAACACCGATCCTGCCGCTCTGCTCCGCGCCCTGTTCGACCGCGCCGTCGCCGTCGCCGATCCGATGCGCTCGCTCAAAGCCCATCTGCCGCCCCGGCCCGCCGGGCGGGTGGTCGTGGTCGGCGCGGGCAAGGCCAGCGCCCGCATGGCCGAGGCGGTCGAGGCCGAATGGGGCCCCTGCGAGGGGCTGGTCATCACCCGCTACGGCTATGCAAGGCCTTGTCGCGGCATCGAAATCGTCGAGGCCGCGCATCCCGTCCCCGATGCCGCCGGGGCCTGCGCCACCGCGCGCATGCTCAGCCTGCTGCAAGGTCTGGGCGCCGAGGATTTCGTGCTGGCGCTGATCTCGGGCGGGGCCTCGGCGCTGCTGGTCGCGCCGGTGGCGGGGGTGTCGCTCGATGACAAACAGGCGGTCAGCCGCGCGCTGCTGGCCTCGGGCGCGCCCATCGACCGGATGAATGTGGTGCGCAAACACCTCAGCCGGGTCAAGGGCGGCCAACTGGCCGCCGCCGCCCATCCCGCGCGGATGCTGACGCTGATGATTTCCGACGTGCCGGGCGACGATCCGGCCTTCATCGGCTCTGGCCCCACCGTCGGCGACGCGACGACCGCCGCCGACGCCCTCGCCGTGCTGGACCGCTGGCAGGTCGCGGTGCCCGCCCCGGTGCGCGCGGCGCTGTCGCAGCCCTCGGGCGTCATCGCGCCCGGCGATGCCCGCCTGTCGCGCGTCGAGAACCGCCTTTATGCCGCGCCCGCCCAATCTCTCGCCGCCGCCGCCGATCTGGCGCAGGCGGCGGGTTGCCAGGTGCGCATGCTGGGCGACGCGCTGGAGGGCGAGGCGCGCGACGTCGCCACCGCCATGGCCGAAACCGCAAGAACGGCACAGAAGGCCCTGAAAAGAGGCGATAAACCACTGATCCTGCTGTCGGGCGGCGAATTGACCGTCACCCGGCGCGGCGACGGGATCGGCGGGCCCAACGCCGAATTCTGCCTCGCGCTGGCGCTGGCGCTCGATGGCGCGCCCGGCATCCACGCGCTGGCCTGCGATACCGACGGCGTCGATGGCGCCGCCGAGGTGGCCGGGGCGCTGATCGGCCCCAAGACGCTCGCGGGCCCGCGCGCGGCCGCCGAAACGGCCTTGGCCCGCAACGATGCCCATGGCTTCTTCGCCCGCGTCAACGCCCAGGTCGTCACCGGCCCCACCCTCACCAATGTCAACGATTTCCGCGCGGTGCTGGTCTTTCCGGCCTGATCCCGGGGCCCGGTTCCCCCGGGAACAGCGCGCACAACCGCGAATTGTCACACTGGCCCGGTCCTGCTAGCCTGTCCTCAGCCCCAGCATCCGAGTCCGTCATGAATCTGACCCGCCGTCTCCTCCTTGCCAGCGCCGCCAGCCTGCCGCTGCTGCGCGCCGCCGCTGCCTCGGCCGACGAGGCCCCCCGCGTCGGCGAGGTGCTCGAAGCGACCGGCCACGGCCAGCTCCTGCGCGGCGAGGCGCTGCTGTCGCTCAGCCCCGGCACCGATCTGCGGGTCGGCGACACCGCCACCACCGGCGAGGACGGGCTAGCGCTGCTGTTCCTCGACCAGCGCACCCGCATCAACCTCGGCGCCTCCAGCACGCTGGAACTGGCCGCTTTCCTCACCGAAATCGGCGGCACCATCAATGTCGGCGGCGCCATGGTCTTTGACCGGCCCGAGGATCTGCCGCCGCTCGACCTGAATTTCGTCACCGCCTTCGGCGAGATCGGCGTGCGCGGCACCCGTTTCTTCGTCGGCCCCTCGCGCGGCGATTACGCGGTGTTCGTGCAGCGCGGACAGGTCGCGGTGACGGGCGCGGGCGAAACCCGCCTGCTGAACGCGGGCGACGGCTGTTCGCTGCACGCCGGTGCCGCCCCGGGCGATGTCACCGCCTGGGGTGAACCCCGGATTGTCGAGGCCTTCGCCAGCCTGGGCATCGCACGGGAATAAACGCCTGAAATCAAATCATTGCGATGAATTCCTGACACAAGACCCCGGCGCCGCGCCACACCTGGGCTTAAGTCAAAAAACCCTTCCCTTTCAAAACCCTGCGCCGCGATCCTCACAGGCCGCGTCATCTCCCTATACCCCGGCAATCTTCCCTGTTTTCAACCCCTTGCGCCACCTTCCTCACCCGCCAGCCCCACGCCGCCGAAAACCAGCCCTTTACGCCCCGCGCCGCCTGCGGCACCATCGCGCTCAGCGGCAGGGGGCCCCATGAGCAATCGCGGTTTCTGGAAATCCTTCGAGATGTTCGCGGGCCTCGGCCCCGAGGCGCTGGATGCCGTCGCAGCCGCCGCCCGCCCGCGCCACTGGCAACCGGGCGAATGGTTGTTCCAGCGCGACGATCCCGGCGACTGGATGGTGGCGCTGGAATCCGGGCGGGTGCGCATCTCGCTGGTCACGGCGGGCGGGCGCGAACTGGTGCTGCGCCATTCCGAACCGGGCGAGATGCTGGGCGAACTGGCGCTGTTCGACCGTCAGCCCCGGTCAGCCGATGCCAGCGCGGTCGGCCCGGTCAGTGGCCATGTCCTGACCCGGCGTGATTTCTTCACCCTCGCCGCCGCCAATCCGGCGTTCTACGATTCGGCGCTGACCCATCTGTCGGCGATGGTGCGCGCCACCACGCTGCAACTGGAATCCATCGCCCTCTATCAATTGCGCGCCCGCGTCGCGCGCTTCGTCCTCATCACCCTCGAACAGCTTCACGGCACCGATATTCCGGCCGATGCCGGGCTGTCGCTGGGCCTGTCGCAGGGCGAGCTGGCCGCCGTGCTGGGCGCCACGCGGCCCAAGGTGAACCGCGTGCTGCAGGATTTCCGCGACGAGGGCCTGCTGACCGAGGCGGGCGGCCACTGGCGCTGCGATGTCGCGCTCTTGCGGGCCGAGGCCGGGGGCGATGGCTGAAACCCTGCGCCGCCCGCTGGCCGGCCGGGTGGCGCTGGCGCTCTGCCTGCTGTTCGCCGCGCTCTTTGCCCTGCGCCCGGCGCCGCTGGTCCGATGGCAGGAGCGCGCGCTCGATGCGCTGATCCTGCATGCCCCCACCCCCGCGGCGCCCGGCATCGTCGTCATCGACATCGGCCGCACCGACGATCGGGGCCAGCCCTGGAGCCGCGCTGCCTCGGCCCGGCTGGCGGCGCGGCTGGCCGGGGCCGGGCCCCGGGTGATCGGCTGGGACATGGTTTTTGCCGGGAATTGCGGCACCGATCCGGCGAATGCGGCGCTTGCCGCCGCGCTGGCGCAGGCGCCCGGCGTGCTGGGCTTTCTGATGGCCGGGCGCCCCGGTGCCCTGCCCGGCCCGCCGCCCGCGCTGGCGCTGACCCCGGCCGCCGCCGCCCGGCTGTGGGCCGCGCCCGGCGCCGAGGGGCCCTGCCCGGGCTTTGTCGCGCCGGGCACCACGCTGGCCGGTCTGTCGCTGCCCGGCGACGACGAGGCCCGGGTGCGCCGCGTCCCGGCCGCGATCACGGTGGACGGCCTCGGCTGGCCCTCGCTGCCGGTCGAACTGCTGCGCCGGTTGCGCGGCCTTGGCGCGCCGGTGGTCTCGGCGGGGGAAAGCGGGCCGATCACCCTGCATCTGGGCGATGCGGCGATCCCGCTGGATCAGGCCGGAACCCTGCGGCTGCGCCCGCGCCCGCAGGCCGCCCGCGCCGCGCGCACCCTCGACGCTGCCGCCCTGCTGGCCGACGAGGGGCTGGCCGCCCGGCTGCAGGGGCAGGTGGTGATCGTCGGCTCGTCGGTGCCCCAGCGCGGCGGCCTCAGGCCCACCGCCGCCGATCCGCTCTATCCTTCGGTGCAGATCGCCGCCGATCTCACCGCCGATCTGATGGCGGGCGCGCTGCCCTGGCGCCCGGCCCGCGCGCCCTGGGTCGAGGGCGGCGCGCTGGCCCTCGGCGGGCTGCTGCTGGCGCTGGGGCTGCCGCGCCTCGCACCGCTGGCCGGGGCCGCGCTGGCGCTGGGGCTGGCGCTGGCCCTCGGCGGCGCCGCCAGCGCCGCGCATATCCTGACCGGGCGCCTCTATGACCCGCTGCTGGTGCCGCTGGCGCTGATCCTGGCCGCGCTGGCCGCGCTGATCGCCCAGGCCGCGCTGACCGCAAGGGCCGAGCGGGCGCTGCGCCAGCGCATGGGGCAATTGCTGCCGCCGGTGGTGGTGTCGCGGCTGGCGGGCGACCCGCGCCTGCTGCGCCTGCGCGGCGAGCGGCGCGTGGTGACGGCGCTGTTCACCGATCTCGAGGGCTTCAGCGCCGCCACGCAACGGATGGAGCCCGAAGCGCTGATCGCCGCGCTGGACCGCTATTTCACCCAGGTCTGCGCGGTGATCCTGCGCCACGGCGGCATGATCGACAAGATCGTCGGCGACGCGGTGCATGCGCTGTTCAACGCCCCGCTCGACCAGCCTGGCCATGTCGATGCCGCCCTCGCCGCCGCCGCCGAGATCGCCGCCGAAACCGAGGGGCTGCGCCGCGAGCTGGGCCTTGGCCGCACCAGGATCGGCATCGAGACCGGCGAGGCGATTCTGGGCGATGTCGGCTCTGGGGCGCGCATCGATTATACCGCGCATGGCGCCTGCGTGAATCTGGCGGCGCGGCTGCAGGAGGCGGGCAAATCGCTGGGCCCCGCCGTCATCATCGGCCCGGCCGCCGCCGCCGCCAGCACCCGGCCGCTGATGGCGCTGGGCACGCATGAGCTGCGCAGCTTTGGCCGACTGGCGCTGTTCACCCTGGGCTGAGCGGCTGTTCCCCCGGGAACTGCGACCGGGCACGGCGGGGCCTAGAAAGGGCTCATCGGCAAACCCGCCGCCAACCCAGTCCAAGGAACCCTGACCATGCTCCGCAATGCCCTGATCGCCGCCACCCTCGCCCTGATCCCCGCCGCCGCCTCGGCCGCCCCGGCCTGGACCACCGCCGGCGTCAACTTCCGCGACGGCCCCAGCACCTATTACACCGTCGTCGCCACGCTGCCCTATTGCGCGGCGATCCAGACCTATGAATGGCAAAACGGCTGGGTCCGCGCCGAATGGCAGGGCCAGTGGGGCTGGGTCGCGGGCAATTACATCACCGAAAGCAACGCCCATTGCGCCCCCGGCTATCAGGCCCCGGCCTATCAGGCTCCGGCCTACCACGCCCCCGCCTATCAGGCGCCGACCTACCCGCAGCCCGCCTATCAGGCCCCGGCCACCGGCGGCTATCGCCCGCGCTACTGAACCCACGCTTGCGCCGATGACAGCGGGCCCCTTCGGGGGCCCGTTTGCATTGCACCGGGCGCCCGCCGCCCTGTTCCCCGGGGAACTGCGGCCCGGGGCGCGGCGCGGCAGGATGGACGCATCGGCAAACCCGCCGCAACCCCAGGAGAAACCCCATGTTCCGCCCGCTGATCCTCGCCGCCCTCACCCTCATCGTCCCCGCCGCCAGCCAGGCCGCCACCTATTTCGCCGCCGAGCGCCACGCCCTGCACGCCGGCCCCAGCCGCGACAGCGCCGTGGTGGCGATGCTGGCGACCTGCACCGCCTTCGAGGCGCATGGCATGGTCGATGGCTGGCTGCGCGTGCAGACCGCGCAGGGCGAGGCCTTCTTCCCGGCGATCCGCGCCCATGGCTCCAGCCTGCATTGCCACGGCGGCCCCGATGGCGGCTGGGGCGGATCGGACGGCGCCTCGGACGGCGGCTCCGACGCCCCGGCCTGAAACCCCCGGCCACGCCAATCCGAACGGGCCCCCCAGCGGGGCCCGTTTGCCATGCCGCCCCGGCGCGCGGCCCTGTTCCCCCGGGAACCGCGCCCGCCGCCCTGCCGTGGCATAACAGGGCATCACCCCACACCCCGGAGCCCCCGATGACCCGCCTCGCCCCCGTCGCCCTGATCGCCCTCGCCTTGCTCGCAACCGTCGCCCCGGCCCATGCCGCCGCCGAGCCGGGCAGCCCCGCCCAGCCGGTTCAGACCACCCCGCCCCCCGCGCCGACGCAGGCCGAACTCGATGCGCGCTACCGGACCAACGACACCGCCTTCGCCTGAGCCCACAGCCCGGAGACCCCCATGTTGCGCACCGCCCTCCTCGCCGCCCTGACCGCGCTCGCGCTGAGCCCCGCCCATGCCACCGCCGCCTGGACAACCAGCAGCCTCAACTTCCGCGAAGGCCCCGGCGCCTATTACGCCATCATCGGCTATCTGCCGCGCTGCGCCGCGCTGACCGCCTCCGAATGGCGCGACGGCTGGGTGCGGGTCGCCTGGGAGGGGAGGACCGGCTGGGTCAACGCCGCGCAGGTCTCGCAAAACCGGGCGCATTGCCACTAGGCAGCGCCCCCCACCCCGCCTCGCAACGGGCCCCTCCGGGGGCCCGTTCGCCGTTGCCGCATGATCTGGATCAAGGCAGACCGCCGCCTGGCCGCCTAGAAATACGCCACCCCCACACAGGTTTGCACCTGACCCGATAAGGCAGCCCGATGCGACTGACCCTCAGGACCAACCTCGCCATGCGCACGCTGATGCATTGCGCCGACCGCGCCCCGGCCAGCCTGCGCACCGCCGATGTCGCTCGCGCCTGCAACGCCTCGTTTCACCATGTGGCGCAGGTGGTGAACCAGCTCGAAACCGCGGGCTATCTGCACACCACGCGCGGACGCGGCGGCGGCATCGCCCTGGCCCGCGCCGCCGACCGCATCGGCGTCGGCACGGTGATCCGCCTGTTCGAGGCCGACCTGCCCTTTGCCGAATGCCTCGATCCGGTGCGCAACACCTGCCCGCTGTGCGATGCCTGCCGCCTCAAGGGCCTGCTGGGCGAGGCGCTGGCGGCGTTCTATGCCACGCTCGACCGCTATTGCCTCGCCGATCTGGTCAACGGCAACGACGCGCTGCGCCGCCTCTTCGACGCCGCCGCCGAAACCACGGCCTGAGCCTGCTGCCCGGCCCGGGGCGGATGCCTGCCGAACAGGCAGCCTGCGCTGGCGCACGAATATTTCACAGATTAAATGTCTCTGATCCCTTGATCGCAAGCCCCGCGCGGGACTATCTCGCCTGCGTGGCGCCCGGACCGACTCGGGCGCGCTTTCCCGATTCAGGTTTTTCGATCATGCCTTCCGATCCCGCCCTCCCCGAACCCGCCGCCCGCCGCAGCTCGATCCGCCTCGTCATCGGCTCGGTGGCGACGCTGCTGCTGCTCGCCGCGCTCGACCAGACCATCGTGTCCACCGCGCTGCCCACCATCGTCGCCGATCTCGGCGGGCTCGAACATCTGAGCTGGGTGGTCACGGCCTATATCCTCGCCTCGACCGTCGCCGCACCGCTCTATGGCAAACTGGGCGACCTCTATGGCCGCCGCCTGATGGTGTTCGTCTCGGTCGGGCTGTTCCTGGCCGGATCGCTGCTCTGCGGGCTGGCGGGATCGATGGAATTCCTGGTCTTTGCCCGCGCCGTGCAGGGCCTCGGCGGCGGTGGGCTGTTCGTGCTGGCGCTCAGCGTCATCGGCGATGTGCTCTCGGCCTCGGAACGGGGCCGGGTGCAGGGCATGTTCGCCGCCGTGTTCTCGATCTCGTCGATGATCGGGCCGCTGATCGGCGGCTGGTTCGTCGAGAATGTGAGCTGGCACTGGATCTTCCTCATCAACGTGCCGCTGGGCATCCTGGCCGTGACCGGCTTTGCCGTCAGCTTCCCGGCGCAGGTCAGCACGCGCAAACACCGGATCGACTGGGCCGGGGCGGCGACGCTGTCGGTGACACTGGCCTCGCTCACGCTGCTCACGGCGCTGGGCGGCAGCAGCTTTGCCTGGGCCTCGGCGCAATCCGCCGCCCTCGCCGCGCTGTCGCTGGCCGCGCTGCTGGCCTTCATCGCCATCGAGAGCCGCGCCGCCGAACCGATCCTGCCGCTCGACCTCTTCAAGGGCAACGTGTTCCTCTATACCTCGATCCTCAGCTTTCTCACCGGCGCGGTGATGCTGGGGGCGATCACCTTCCTGCCGATCTATTTGCAGATCGCCCGCGGCGTCACGCCGATGGTCTCGGGGCTGCTGCTGGCGCCGATGACGCTGGGCATCGTGCTGGCCACCAATGTCGCCGGGCGCTACATGCGCCGCACCGGGCGCTACCGGCTGCTGCCGCTGATCGGCATGGGGCTGCTGGTCATCGGCGGGCTGCTGCTGAACCGGATCGCCGTCGATACGCCGATCTGGGTGTTCTCGGCGATGATCCTGTATTTCGGCTTTGGCATGGGGGTGATCTTCCCGGTGCTGACCACCGCCGTGCAGAACGCCGTGCCGCGCGCCCTGCTGGGCACCGCCACCGCCTCGGGGGTGATGTTCCGCCAGATCGGCGGCTCGCTGGCCGTCGCGGTGTTCGGGGCGATGATGACCGCGCGGCTGGCCGCCAGCTTTGGCGATCTGAGCTTTTCCGCCGAGATGGGCCCGGCGCAACTGGCGCAGATGCCCGCCGAGGCCCGCGCCCTGATCGCCGGGCACGTCGTCGAGGCCATCGCGCCGATCTATCTGGTGGTGGCCGGGCTGGCGCTGCTGGGCGCGCTGGCGGCGCTGATGCTGCGTGACCTGCCGCTCTCGGACCGGCCGGTCACGGCGCAAGGCGAATGAGGCTCAGGCCAGCGGGCAACGCCCCGGCTTGATGTCGATCAGCGGCGTGCCGTCCAGCGCCTCGAGGCCGCGCACGATCAGCCGGTTGCCCTGCCGGGCCACCAGCGCCACCGTCGTCACCGCGACCGGATTGGGCCGCACCGGGCTGCGCAGGGAAAACACCCCGCGCGGCCCGTCGCCATGGCTGGGGTCGATCACCAGCAGATCGCGCCGCGCCCGGTGGAACCACAAGAACAGCTCGATCCAGTCGAACCGCTCGACCCCCTGCAAGGCCCGGTCCCAGGGCGCCGCCAGCACCACCGCGCATTCCGGCCCGTCCGGCCCCACCCGCTTGGGGCATTCGGCCAGCGTGCGATAGGGCGTCTCGACATGGCCGATGAAGCCCAGCACCGCATCCTGCCCCAGGGGAACCGCCGTCGCTTCCTCGGTCGGTTTCAGCGGCTTCATCCTATGTCCCCTCGGCGATGAAATCCGGCACCAGCCCGCAGGCGCTGACAAAGGGCTGCGGATCGAGGCCCTGAAAGAACCCGTGACTGCGCACCAGCACGGTGAAACACCCGGCCGCCCGCCCGCCCAGCACATCGGTGTGCAAGGTATCGCCGACCATCGCCACCCGCGCCGCGGGCAGATCCAGCGCCGCCAGCGCGGCGGCAAAGGCGCCGCCGAACGGCTTGCCGTGGAACGCCACCGGCACCGGCAGGTCAAAGGCGTAATGCCCCGGCTCCCAGGTGAACCCGCCCTCGCGCGGGGCGACTATGTCGGGATTGGCGCAGATCACTGGGCGCGGCCGCGCCCGCAGCGCCGCCACCAGCGCCGCCTGTTTCGCGTCATCCCACGCCTGCGCGCCCAGAAACAGGAACCCGTCCGCCCGCGCCAGCAGATCGTCGTCCAGCGCCCGCACATCGCCCGGCAGATCACCGAACCCGGCCCCCTCGGGCGCAATCGCCGCCCACAGGCCCCCCCGCCCGGCCAGCGCCGCCCCGGCCAGATCGCGGCTGGCAATCACCTCATGATCGGCGAAATCAAAGCCCCAGCCGCGGTATTTCTCCAGCGCCACCTCGCGCGGGAAGGCCGCGCCGTTGGTCAGCACCACCAGCCGCTTGCACGCCGCCCGCATCTGCGCCACCCGCTCCAGCGCCTGCGGCAAGACGCGGTCGCCCACGTTCAGCACGCCGTAAGCGTCGAGGATGAACCCGTCATAGCGCCCGAACACCCCGCGCAGATCGTCGATCCGGGCGCTGAACGGCGGAAAACCGCGCGCCGCCACCGGCAGACGATGGGCAACGGCACGGTAACGGGCAAAGGCCCAGCGGGCATCGGGCTGCATGGCGCTCCTCTCAGACGGCAGCGCCATGCTGGCAAATCCCGCGTCCGGGCGAAAGCGCGTTTTGCGGGCAAGGCGCCAAAGCCTTGCGCAGATGTGCAGCGGCGCCCTTTGCACATTGCCCGCAAAACGGGCAATTCGCCCACAATCCCGGCACCAGCCCGCCGCGCGTGCCCTGCGGCCCCGCGCGCCCCGCCGCACCGCTTGAACCCTCGCGCCGCCGCCGCTTGGGTACGAGGGAACCGGAGTCGCCATGAACGCCCAAGCCCCCCAGACCCATCAGCGCACGCGCGGCAGCGCCGAGGTCTCGCTGTCGGGCGGGCGGCTGGCGCGGCTCTATACCCAGGGCTCGGCCAAGGCGATCGTGCTGGATGGCCCCGCGCCCGAAATCGTCTTTCTCAACACCTCGGGCGGGCTGACCGGCGGCGACCGGCTCAGCTTTGCCCTGACCAGCGACAGCGACACCACCGCCACCACCCAGACCGCCGAACGCGCCTACCGCGCCGGGGATGGTCAGGCCCGGCTCGACATCACCCTGACGCAGCAGGCCGGCCGTCTGGACTGGCTGCCGCAGGAAACCATCCTGTTCGACCGCTCGGCGCTCAGGCGCCGCACCCGCATCGCGCTGGGCCCGCAGGCGGAATGCCTGATGGTGGAATCCGTGGTGCTGGGCCGCGCCGCCATGGGCGAGACCGTGCGCGCCCTCAGCTTCGAGGACCGGCGCGAGATCACCCGCAACGGACAGCCGCTGCTGATCGAACCGCTGCGCCTGCCGACCGAGGCGCTGGACAGCCCCGCCACGCTGAACGGCGCCCGCGCCTTTGCCTCGCTCGCCCTGATCGCCCGGGGGGCCGAGGATGCGCTGGGCCCGGTCCGCGCCGCCCTGACCGAGCCGGGGGTGCGCGGCGGCGCCTCGGCCTTTGACGGCAAACTCACCCTGCGGCTGATGGCGGCCGATGGCTGGCCACTGCGCCGCCAGATCGCCCGCCTCCTGGCCGTGCTGCGCCAGTCCCCCCTGCCGCGCGTCTGGCAGATCTAGGAGAGAGCATGAACCTCACCCCCCGCGAAAAGGACAAGCTGCTGGTCAGCCTTGCCGCGATGGTCGCCCGGGGCCGTCTGGCCCGCGGCGTCAAGCTGAACCACCCCGAGGCCATCGCCCTCATCACCGATTTCGTCGTCGAGGGCGCCCGCGACGGCCGCCCGGTGGCCGAATTGATGGAAACCGGCGCCCATGTCGTCACCGCGGCGCAATGCATGCCCGGCATCCCGTCGATGATCCCCTCGGTCCAGGTCGAGGCCACCTTCCCCGACGGCACCAAACTCGTCACCGTCCACCACCCGATCCGCTGAGAGGTTCCCATGCGCGCCCTTCCCCTTGCCCTGCTGCTGCTGCTCGCCCCCTCGCTGGCGCTGGCCCATACCGGCCATGAGACCGGCAGCTTCCTCGCTGGCATGCTGCACCCGGTCGGCGGGCTGGACCATGTTCTGGCGATGCTCGCGGTCGGCCTGCTGGCCGCGCAGATGGCGGGCCGCGCCCTCTGGGCCACGCCGCTCACCTTTGTCGCGGCGATGATCCTCGGCGGGCTGGCGGGGTCGGCGGGCTGGCCCTTTCCGGCGGTGGAACCGATGATCCTCGCCTCGATCGTGCTGCTGGGCGTGCTGGTGGCGCTGGCGGTGCGGCTGCCCCTCGCCCTCACCCTGCCGCTTGTCGCGCTGTTCGGCGCCGCCCATGGCTGGGCGCATGGCGCCGAGGGTCCGGCCAGCGGCCTCGCCCTCTATGCCGCCGGTTTTGCCCTCGGCACCGCGGCTCTTCATGGCATCGGCATCGCGCTGGGCCACGCCTTTGGCGCCCTGCCGCTGCGGCTGATGGGCGGCGCGGCGGCGGCGGCGGGTCTGATGCTGGCGGTGGCCTGACATGACCCCCGGCGAATTCTTCCCCGCCCCCGGCGACATCATCCTGAACGCCGATGCCCCCGTCACAACCCTGACCGTCGCCAATACCGGCGACCGCCCGGTGCAGGTGGGCTCGCATTACCATTTCGCCGAAACCAACCCCGGCCTGTCGTTCGACCG
>JAANMY010000469.1_pt1 | contig 57031 bp, 56 predicted proteins | sample 7279691 | NCBI WGS metagenome assembly JAANMY01 (sample SAMN14094543, study PRJNA606508) | bioreactor metagenome | isolation source: A lab-scale SPAN reactor treating ammonium-rich wastewater day 388 | place: Ireland: Galway | collected 2018-02-07 | reverse complement strand
AGCCGTTTTGGCCTCTAAGGCGCCGATATCCGGCTGGGTAATAAAGCTGACTAAAAAGCTACCAATGCCTACTTCAGCGCCAACATAAACAAAAATACCCAAGGCGCCCAGTACCAGATGGCGGTACTGCCAGGCGGCGCCGGTAATATTTACATCAGTCTCTTTTTTGCCCAGTTTCGGCAGGCGCAAAAAGGCGAACACCAGCGCCATGACAATTAGCGCCGCTGCCAGAATTAAATAGGGCAGCTGTACCGTGGACTCGGTGACTTCACCCGGTGTGGGCGCATCCATACCACCAAAAATTAACCAGGCACCAAAAAACGGCGCCACTGTGGTACCCAGCGAGTTAAAGGCTTGTGTCATGGTAAGCCGGCTGGAGGCGGTTTCGGGCTTGCCCAGCACGCTGACGTAGGGGTTAGCCGCTACCTGCAAAATGGTGATGCCGCTGGCCAGCACAAACAGCGCTAATAAAAACAGCGGGTAGTAATGGGCGGCGGCCGCCGGGTAAAACAGTAAACAGCCGGCGCCAGCAATCAGCAGGCCAGTAACAATGCCCGATTGATAGCCAATGCGGCTGACTAAAATGCCGGCCGGAACCGACACGACAAAATAGGCGCTGAAAAAGCAAAACTGGATCAGCAGCGCCTGGGTGTAGCTTAAGTCAAACAAGCCTTTTAAATAGGGCACCAGAATGTCATTTAAACAGGTGATAAAACCCCAAATAAAAAACAATGAGGTAAGTGAGGTAAGCGCAAAGCGGTAATTGCTCTGGCCTGCTGCCGACGCTGTTACGGCGTCATTGGTTACTGGTGATGTTGCCATCCTGCCCCCCGGCGATCTGTGTTTTTAATTGACGGCGCAAAAACTGCCGTCTAGTATAATGTAAGCGCTTTCATTTATAGCATATATCACGCTGTTGGCAATATTTTTATTGCCTGTGCCCGGCACCGCAGCCCAGATGGAACCTAGCAAAACAGATGAACATAACCTTAAATGCTAACTCACCTCTGCTACAGCCTGACTTCGTGTTTGGCGTAGCCACTGCAGCCTTTCAGATTGAAGGGGCGGCCGAGCGCCGTGAACCCTGTATCTGGGATACCTTTTGCGCCACCCCGGGCCGCATTAAAGATGGCTCTGATGGTTTGGTGGCCTGCGACCATGTCAATCGCTGGCGTGACGATGTCGAGCTGATTGCCGCGTTGGGGGTGGACGCCTATCGGCTATCGCTGTCCTGGGGCCGTATTATCCGCCGCGATGGCAGCATCAATGCCGAGGGGCTGCATTTTTATCTGCAGCTACTTGATGCACTAAAGGCGCGTAATATCAAAGCCTTTGTTACCTTGTACCATTGGGATTTACCGCAGTACCTGCAGGATAACGGTGGCTGGCTAAACCGCGACACGGCCTATAAGTTTGCCGACTACGCCAAAGTGGTGGCGCAGGCTTTTGGCGACAGGGTGTACTCGTACGCCACGTTAAACGAGCCGTTTTGCAGCGCCTATTTAAGTTACGAGGCCGGTATTCATGCGCCGGGCGTGCAAAACCGCCAGCAAGGCCGGCAAGTCGCCCATCATTTATTACTGGCGCATGGTCTGGCGATGCAGGTGTTACAGCAATATGCACCGCATGCGGTGAATGGCATAGTGCTGAACTTTAGCCCCTGCTACCCGGCGACAGACAGCGACGCCGATCGCCGTGCTGCCAACATGGCCGATCAGTACCACAACCACTGGTATATTCAGCCGTTGTTAGAGGGCCGTTACCCGCCGCTGCTCGACGAGCTGGCAGCCGAAGATAAGCCGGTAATACAAGAAGGCGATATGGCGATTATTGCCCAGCCGCTGGAATTTCTCGGCATTAATTACTACACCCGCACGGTATACCGCGCCAATAGCAAGGGCTGGTTTAGCGACGTGCCGCCGACCACGCCACCGTTGACTGAAATGGGCTGGGAAATTTACCCGCAGGGCTTAACCGAAATTCTGCTGGCGATGCACCAGCGTTACACTCTGCCGCCGGTCTACATTACTGAAAATGGTGCAGCGATGGCAGATAGCCTGCACGATGGTCAGGTGGCCGATGCTGACCGGGTGGCCTACTTTCAGCAACATTTGCAAGCCACTGAAAATGCGATTAACGCCGGCATGCGTATTGATGGCTATTTTGCCTGGAGCCTGATGGATAACTTTGAATGGGCTGAGGGCTACGCCAAACGCTTCGGTATTGTCTATGTTGACTATCAAAGCCAACAGCGTACGCTAAAACACAGTGCCATAGCGCTGCGCGACCTGTTCGCCGGCCGCAAAAAATAACAGGCGGAGCTAAATGCTGACCAAACGCGAAAAAGTGGCCTACGGCCTGGGCGACACCGCCAGCAATATCGTGTTTCAGACGGTAATGTTGTTTTTAACCTTCTTTTATACCGATATTTTTGGCATTTCACCGGCTATAGTCGGCACCATGTTTTTGCTGGTGCGGATTATCGATGCCGTAACAGACCCGCTTATGGGCGCGCTGGCTGATAAAACCAGCAGCCGGCATGGCAAATACCGGCCCTATTTACTCTGGCTGGCGCTGCCGTTTGCGCTGTGCAGTGTGCTGGCCTTTACTACGCCCGACTTATCCGCCAACGGCAAAGTGATGTACGCCTTTGCGACTTACACCTTATTAATGCTGGCCTATACCGCCATTAATATTCCCTATTCTGCCCTGGGTGGCGTGTTAACCGCCAATCCGGCTGAGCGCGTATCGGTGCAGTCGTACCGCTTTGTATTTGGTATGCTCGGTGGCCTGCTGGTCACCGCCTGTACCCTGCCGCTGGTGAACTTTTTCGGCAATGGCGATAACGCCAAAGGCTATCAGCTGACCATTGCTGCCATGAGCGTGCTGGGGCTAGTGCTGTTTTTACTCTGTTTTGCCGGCACTAAAGAGCGGGTTAAGCCGCCGGCCGATCAACAGTTAACACTGCGCGGTAGCTTTGCCGCGCTGTGGCAAAATGATCAATGGCGCATTTTGTGCGTGGCGGCGTTTTTTCTGCTCACCGGTATGGTGCTGAAAAACACCCTGGCAATTTACTACGTGAAGTACTACCTGCTGCGCGAAGATCTTATCACCACCTTTATGACGCTGGGCATGCTGGGCAATATTGCCGGCTGTGCTGTTGCGCAGTGGCTTAGCCGTTATGTTGACAAAGTAAAAGCGTACATTGGCCTGCAACTGATCTCGGCGGTAATTTGTATTGGCAGTTTTTTTATCTCGCCACAGCAACTGTGGTTAGCCGTTACGCTGTATGTCGGCTGGTGTTTTTTTCTGCAAATGGCCACCCCACTGCTGTGGGCGAAAATGGCCGATACGGTTGACTATGGCCATTACAAAACCGGCATCAGAATTACCGGTCTGGTGTATTCGTCTATCGTGTTTTTTATCAAACTCGGGCTGGCGCTGGGCGGGGCTTTAGCTGGCTGGTTGCTGGCATTTTATGGTTACCAGGCCGACGTTGCGCAAACGCCGGCCACTGCGCAGGGCATACTGCTTAGCTTTACACTGTTTCCGGCGCTGGGCTCAATTGCAGTAGCGTTAGTGATGAGCCGCTACCGCTTAACCGGGGCGCGGGTGCTGGATATCCATCAGCAGCTGCAGTCTGGGCAGAGCGCGCCGGCGCATGCTAAAGTACCGGGCTAACACAAAAGCAAACAACAGCAAACAACGGCTGCAGGCAGAGCATGGCAACCATTTATCAGGTATCAGAATTAGCCGGTGTGTCACTGGCCACCGTATCGCGGGTAATGAACAATAATGCGCGGGTCAGCGAAAAAACCCGCAGCAAGGTGTTAGCGGCAATGGCGCAGTTGGGCTACCGGCCCAACTCTATTGCCCAGTCGCTGGCGTCTAACCGCTCTAACAGCGTCGGTATACTGGTGTCTGAATTACATGGCCCTTTTTATGGCGATATGCTGGCCGGCATTGAAAATGAATGCCGCGCTGCCGGCAAGCACGTTATTATCGCCGCCGGCCACAGTGAAGAGGCCAGCGAAATAGACGGTATCGAGTTTCTGATCAGCCGCAGCTGTGATGCGCTTATTCTGCACGTTGAAGCAGTGTCAGATGACTATTTAGTGAAGCTGGCGGCGGGTAATATTCCTATCGTGCTGATTAACCGTTATATCCCGCAACTGGCTGACAATTGTATTTGTCTGAACAATGAATTAGGTGGTTATCTGGCCACTAAACAACTGCTGCAACAAGGCCACCGGCAACTGGCTTATATTGCCGGCCCAATGTGGAAAAGTGATGCTAAAGACCGCTACGCCGGCCACTTACGAGCGATGGCCGAATACGGCGTAACCTTTAACCCGGCATTATTTGCCGAAGGTGACTTTCAGGACAGCAGTGGCAGTGCCTGTATGCAGCAGCTGCTGGATAAAAAGCTGCCGTTTACCGCCTTAGTGTGCGCTAACGATGAAATGGCTGCCGGCGCGATGGAAGTGGCGCGTCAGCATGGTTTACAAGTGCCGGAACAGTTATCGATAGTCGGTTTTGATAACCTGATTTTAGCCCGCTATATCCACCCGAAACTGACCACCATCGACTACCCGATCGGCGAAATGGGCCGTATGGCGGCGCGCTGGGTGCTAAAGCATATTTACCAGCAACAGGCGCTGGCGCTTAAACATGTATTTGAGCCGGTGCTGGTGTGCCGCGAGTCAGCTTGTGCACTAAGTGGCTAACTTTTAGCACCAGGCCATGCCAGGCTGCAGCAGCTGTATACCGCCGGCTTGCCAGCCCCACCAGGCTGCGGCCAGCAGCAGAGCCAGTAACAACCATAGCGCTTTTAATCCGTGTTTTTTCATGCGTTTACCAGTTTTACTGTGGCAGCCTGCTCTTTTACCGGCAGGTTTAGCACGGCGGCTACAATGCTTAGCGCTATAGCGATATACCACACCAGATCATAGTTTCCGGTCTGGTCATAAATATAGCCGCCAAACCAGCCGCCGAGAAAGGCGCCCAGCTGATGAAACAAAAACACGATACCGCCCAGCATCGATAAATAACGCACGCCAAAAATACTGGCCACAGTACCGTTGGTCAGCGGCACCGTCGATAACCACAGCAGGCCCATCGCCATGCCAAACAGGTAAGCGCTCCAGTGGGTCAGCGGCGCCAGTAAAAAGGCAATAATGACCACGGCACGCAAGCCATACAGGGCACTTAACAGTAGCGGTTTAGACCAGCGCCCGCCCAGCCAGCCGGCGCTGTAGGTGCCAAAGATATTAAACAAACCAATCAGTGCCAGCACTGTAGTGCCCACCGCGGGTGCCAGCTGATGATCCAGCAGGTAAGACGGCAAATGAATACCGATAAACACCACCTGAAAACCACAAACAAAAAAGCCCAGCGACAATAGCCAAAAGCCTTTATGCGCCGCGGCCTGACGCAGCGCCTGTTCAATACTTTGCTGTGGCCCGTTTGGTGCGTCGCTAACCGGTGTGCGTAGCATAACAGCCAGTGGTGCTATTAATAGCGCCAGCAGCGCCAGTGCGGTTAAGGCGGCGGCCCAGCCCAGTTGGGTAATAAGCAGCAAGCTGGCCGGCAGCATAATAAACTGGCCAAAAGAGCCGGCAGCGCTGGCAATGCCCATCGCCATACTGCGTTTTTCCGCCGGTACCGCCCGGCCGATGGCGCCAAGAATAATGGTAAAAGAGGTGCCCGACAGCGCCAGGCCAATTAATACGCCGGCGCTAAGTGCCAGGGTTACGCCGCTGCTGGCCAGCGCCATGGTCGCCAGCCCCACGGCATAAAATAATCCGCCAGCCAGTACCACTTTTTTCGCACCGACGCGGTCGGCCAAAGCGCCGGTTAACGGCTGGGTCAGGCCCCAAATCAGGTTTTGCAGTGCGATGGCCAGGGCGAAGGTTTCGCGGCCCCAGCCAAATTCATCGCTCATCGGCGTTAAAAACAGGCCAAAGCCATGACGGATGCCCAGCGCTATGGTCAGCACCACTGAGCCGCCTAACATAATGTAAAACGCCGACTGCGCTTTTGCTGACATGGCCATGCTCCGCGAAAATAATTGCGTGTTGCGTTAAAAGGTCATCAGCTTAGCAGTTTAGCGCCGCCAGTGTTATTGGCTAATCGTCGTACCCCTTGGTCTGATTGACAAAATGACCAGTGGTCACTAACCTGTCAGGTATAAATGACCGTTAGTCATTATTGAGGAAGCTATGAACCAGCCTGTTACCGTTAGCAACAACCATCCGGCTTTTGCCCGCTTTGCTGCTTGTCTGGCGCAGCAGCGCGGCGCTTATCATGCCAACCCGGTGCCAACGCTGGCACAGCGGCTGGCCGATTTAGACGCGCTTAAAGCCTTGATCCGCGATAATGAGCCGGCGCTGGTTGAGGCAGTGAATGCGGATTACGGCAGCCGCTGCCGTTTTGAAACGCGTTTTTCGGAAATTTTAATGGTGCTGGAAGATATCAGCCGCACGAAAAAACAACTTAAAAAATGGTTAAAGCCGCAACAGCGCCATATCGACCGTCTATTGTTCCCTACCTCCAGCTGCATAGTGGTACCACAGCCTTTGGGTGTGGTGGGTGTTATCGTGCCGTGGAATTTCCCCATTATGCTATCGCTGGCACCGCTGGTGGCCATTTTTGCTGCCGGCAACCGCGCTATGGTGAAAATGTCAGAAAACTCAGCGCAGTTAGCCAAACTGCTGATTGAGCTTACGCCCAGGTATTTTGCCGCTGATAAGCTGCAGTTCTTCGCTGATGATAATGGCAGTGGCCCGGCGTTTTCTAGCCAGCCATTTGACCATTTATTTTTTACCGGCTCGGCGCAAACCGGCCGCGCTGTGATGGCCAGTGCAGCAAAAAACCTCACTCCGGTCACGCTGGAACTGGGCGGCAAATCGCCGGCGGTAGTGGCGCCGGACTTTGCGCTGGATAAAGCTGCCGACCGCATTTTATGGGCCAAAGCCTTTAACGCCGGGCAAATTTGTACCAATGTCGACTACCTGTTTTTACCATCTGGCACCGAGCAGGCCTTTACCGAGCTGGCGCTTAAACTGGTGGCGCAGCGCTACCCTGACATTAACAGCAATGATTACACCGCCATTATTGATGAGCGAGCTTATCAGCGTTTGCAAGCCACGCTGGACGATGCTATTGCCAAAGGTGCCACGGCAGTAAACCTGATGCCGGGCCAAACCGCCGCCGCGGGCTTGCGCAAATTTCCGCTGACGCTGCTGTTTAATGTCACTGATGAGATGCAGGTAATGCAACGGGAGATTTTTGGCCCGCTGCTGCCGGTAAAAACCTATAGCGATGCCGGCGAAGTGATCGCTTACATAAACAGCAAGCCACGGCCACTGGCGTTTTACCCTTTTACGCACGATAAAGCCCTGCAACAGCGTTATTTAGCTGAAGTGATGTCCGGTGGCGTTACTATTAACCATGCCATTTTACATGTTGGCCAGCATGACCTGCCGTTTGGCGGCATCGGCGACAGTGGCATGGGCCATTATCACGGTTACGAGGGTTTTATTACCTTTAGTAAGCTTCGGCCGGTGTTTAAGCAGGGCGCCTATAACAGTGTCAGTATGCTGTTGCCACCCTACGGCAAGCTGGCAGAGAAAATGACCGACTGGCTGATTAAGCTAAAAGGCTAAGCATGAAACACAATGCCATTAGCCCGGAGGCGAAAGCACAGCGCCGGGCTGACTTTCTGTGCTCGGCCAGGTCGCTTTTTTTACAGCAGCACCGGCTGCCGGCGGTGGCCGATATTGCTGCGGATACCGGCTTAGCCAAGGGCACGGTGTACCGCTATTTTCAAAGTAAAGAGCAAATCTTCCTGGCGCTGTTAAGCGAAGACTTTACCGCTTTGTTTGCCGGGCTTGAAAGTGTGATTAACAGGCTGCCAGTACCACTGAGCGCCGCAGCCGGCCCTTTTGCCAAACAGTATCTGCAGCTATTGCAGCAATCAGACAGCTTGTTGCCACTGCTGGCGCTACTTAACGCGGTGCTGGAACAAAACCTGCCACAGCAGGAATTGCTGGCGTTTAAACAGCAGCTGGCGCAGGCGCTGGATAGCTTAGGTGCACAATTAGCTGGTCGCTTTACCGGGCTAACACCAGCCAGTGCCAGCCAACTGTTACTGCACAGCTATGCCCTAACGCTGGGGCTTTACCAAAGCACCCGCTTGCCAGCCAGTGTACAGCAGTTGCTGCAACAACAAGGGCTGGTGGCGCTTCAGCGCGACTTTGCCAGCGAGTTACAGCAGGCGCTTAGCGCACTGTGGCGCGGTGCGGCCAGCTAGCTGCAATTGCCCAGCCATTTACCCTGCTGCTGCATGGTTAGCTGTTGTGGCTGGCCTTTTACCTGAGTTTGCACCCGCATGGTGCCTTCATAGGCTTTAGGGCTTAGCAGGCGAAACTCACCTTCACCCTGGCTGGGTGGGTTGCCGCTGCATTGAAAGCTAACTTTGTAGCTGCCGTTGTGTTCGCTGAGTTGCTGCTGGCAGCCGTCTTGTTGTGGCAGTTGGCCTTTGGCAATATCGTCGGCGGTTAAGCACACTTCAATGCTGCCGCCGCTTAAGTCCAGCTGCATGCCCTGGCTTTTCATCATGGCTTCCATCATTTGCCGTTGCTGTGCAGGCATGGCCGCCAGTTGCTGTTGCATTTGTGCCATGGCGCGCTCTATCTCGCCGTCGGCGCTTTGCAGGGTAAAGCTATGCTGCCATTTACCGGGTGTCATATCCAGTTTTGGGTTGGCATAAAGCCCCGAGCTTAGCAGCAGGCTGATGCTAAGTAGCAGAAGTCGCATAGTGTCTGGTCCTTGTTGGTGAAACTGACGATAACCTTAGTTGTAGTTGCCGGCTTTTGCCAGCCAGCTAGCGGCAACTTACCAGGGTTTGGTACTCGTCAAAGGCAAAATGATCGGTCATGCCGCTGATAAAATCCTGCAACAAACGGCAGCGGTAATACAGCTCCAGAGCGGCATCTTCTTGCTGTAGCGCGTCGACCGCTAGCTGATAGGCCGCCAGATGTTTTTTCGGTAACCGGTGTGCCAGGCGCTGCGCCACGGCAAACGGATAGCCGTTGTTACTGAGCACAGCAGTAAAGTCTGCGCGCGATAGCTGCAGTAACGGCAGATAGCTGTCAAGCAAACCGCTGATAATGCGAAAGCCCTGCAGCTCCAGTGTTTCGACCTCCGGTTGGTTAAACACAAACTGGCGCGCCACCTGTTTAAAGCTGCTGGTAATGGCATGGTACTGGCTGCTATCTTCCAGCAGGGCCCGGTTTAACTGGCCGTGATACACCGGCTCGATATTGGCAATAAATTGCTCTGCCGCATGGCGCACCAGCGGGTGAATCAGCTTTACGCGCAGGCTGATAAAAAACGCCGAGGTTTTATTAATCGGCTCATCAGTAGCGCTTTGCATCGCACTGCGTAACAGTGCGGCAAAACTCTCACTGCCGCCGCTGTGGGTGGCAATCAGCCGGCCTTGTGGCTCCAACTGACTAAAAGCGCTATTGAGTTCGGTTGCTAACTGCTCCAGGCTGAGCAGGCCTTTTTCTACCGCATCTTCGATATCGGCCAGGCAGTACGAAATATCGTCAGCCGCTTCCATAATATAGCTTAGCGGATGGCGACAACCCGGCGTGGTATTAAGCTGTTGCCACAGCTGCTGCACTATCTCCTGTTCGGAAAAGTAGTAGCCGGGCTTCTTCTTTAGATAGCTAAGTGGTTGATCTTGTTTTGGCTTAATGTCTCCTGCCCGTCGGGTGTATTTTAAAATACAGGCCAGTTGCGAGTACGTCAGGTTCATCCGCTGCAGGCTATGCACCAGCCGGATGGCCTGGGCATTGCCTTCAAATTGCGTTAGCTCTGCACTGAGCTGTTGCCACAAGCTATCGCCGGTTAAACCATGTCGTTCGCTAAGCATCGGCAGGGTGCTGACAAACCACTGATTAATAGCCGTTTCACCACTGTGACCAAAGGGCGGGTTACCGATATCGTGCAGCAGGCAAGCCATTTCCACTAAAGATTCTATTGGCCGCTCTAATCCGCTTAGGCCATAGCGGGCCTGTTCATCGGCCGATAACAGCCGAAACAGGCTTTGCACAATAAAACGACCGCTTTGCTGCACTTCCAGCGAGTGAGTTAAGCGGCTACGCACCGCCGCATTACGCTCCAGCGGAAACACCTGGGTTTTTTGCTGCAAGCGGCGCACGGCCGCCGAGTGAATAATGCGGCCGCGCTCACTTTCCAGCGCCAGTTGTAAATCCGTAGTGCGGCTTTGCAGTGGCCGGTCGGCTTTAATTTTCAGGCGAAAATCCATGCTTAGTCCCTGCGGTTAATAAACTGCGGTAAATCAAACTCACTGAAACAGCGGATTTTATGATCTGCTATAGCAAATTTACTGTGTTGCCATTCGTGTTCAGCCGGTATCGCGACTACCGTCATGCCTGCTGCTTTAGCGGCTGTGACGCCAGCGAAAGAATCTTCAAATACCAGGCAATCTTGTGGTGAAACGCCCAGCTTTTCTGCGGCTAACAGGTAAATATCCGGCGCCGGTTTGCCCTGCTTTACCAGCTCCAGATGGCAGTGGGCGTTAAAGTAATGGCCTATCTGCAACCGCTGTAAGGTGGTATCGAGTAATTGTTTTGGCGAATTGGTGGCGACCGCCATTTTAAGCTGCTGTGAGGCAATGGTATCCAGTAAGGCTGGCAGGCCGGTTTTGGCCTCACCGCTGGCGGCAATGCCACTGGCAACAAAGTCGATAATGTGCTGATGCACCTGTTCGGGTGATAGCGCTGGCCAGGGTTGGTGCTGATACCAGTGGTTGATAACGCTGGCGGTAGTCAGGCCGGTGCTTTGCAGTAGCGGCGGCTGACTAAAATCGACCCCGAGGCCGCCCAAAATAACCTGCTCGGCCTGCGTCCATAACGGCTCTGAGTCAATCAGCACGCCGTCCATATCAAAAATAACTGCCTGAAACACCGCGCCTCCGTCATGGCTGTGGTTAAAACTGCAGCATAACATGCTGTTGGCGTTGGCAAATAGCAACGCGCATTAAGGCTTATTTAAGGTTTAGGCGATAAATATCGCCGTCTGCCATTTGTCTTTGCACCAGCAACAGAGACTGGCCGATTAACTGGAACTGGTGCACAAAGTCGTCGCCTGCTGGCCAAATTAACTGCTGGGTGTTATCAGACAGGCGGTAACGCCAGATCCCTGCCATTTGCGCACCTGCATTCAATGCAGGTCGGTAAAATACAATATGGTCAGCTTCGAGCTGCCAATTTAACCAGTTTATTTTGTCAAAATCGGCAATGAGCAACTGCTCCTCAGCCGTATCGAGATTGCGTAACCACAGGCCATCCTGATGATATTTAGTGTAAAACAGCTGATTCGCCAGTATCTTACCGCTGTATCCTCCTGTTGTGGTCAGCTGTTGGTGCTGTTGTGTCTGCGGGTTGAAATACCACAGTTGCCAATCACCAGACTTTGAACTGCTATACAGCAAACCGCCCTTATCATCGGGAACGACAAAAAATACTTTGTGCTCCGGCGCCAGCACTTGCTGCGTTGCTCCGGTTTCACTGTCAACCTTATAAGCGGCAAGTTGTTGACTATAAAAGAGATGGCGGCTATCTGCAGACCAGCTCAGGCGCACAAAGCCCGCTGTTGGTTTGATATCGGCCAACCAGCGCGGCGCCTGGTTGTCATGGCTTAGCCACAGCTGATAAGGGCCCTGGCGGGTGCTCAGAAAGGCAAGCTTTTTATGATCCGGCGACAAACGTGGCATAGCATCATGCCGACTGCTGTTGTGTAGTGGGCTAGCACTGCTATTGGCAAGATCATGCTGCCAGATGTCGCCATACTGACGACTGACCGCATAATACAAAGTGTCCTGATGTAAAAATAAAGAATTAATATAGTCGCCGGCGTGGTGCAGTAAACTCAGCTTTTGGCTGGATAAATCATAGTGGTAAAGTTGCTCTGAGCTTGCCAAAATCAGCTGCTGCTCAGAATACCAAACCATAGATTGCACCGGCACTGACAATATGACTTTGCTTATTTGCTGCAAGGTATCGCGATGGAATAGTATTAACGCAGTTTGTTGCGCAGAGATATAGCGCGCAATAGCGAATTGCTTATTATCCGCAGCCAATGCTATCGCCATATCACCGTTACTACCGATGACGTCTGGATTCAGGCTGAGTTGCGTGTGTTGTTGATTAGTGAAGCTGTAGAAATACCATTGATAAGGCTTGCTCTTATCCTGACGTTGGCGATAGTACAGGCCTGTTTGATCCGTGCTCCAAAATAGCTTGAGCTGACTATCCGCTGTGCAACTAAATAAAGGCATCAGGTGTTCCGCAAGGATGTTGTCACTCAGCTCAGCCAGAGCAATCTGACAAGCGTTATCTTGCAAACGCACCGCTATCTGCTGCCCATCGGGACTGATAGCCGCGAAGTTAAGCTCGGGCGGTGTTTTGACCGCTTTGATCAGGTCACCCTGTTGCAGTATCAACTCTGAATGTTGTTGCTGATAATGAAAGTAGAGTAAGTGTTTTTTTTCACTGCCGGTTAGATTGTACTCTAAGCCCGGCAGGCTGCTAACAGGCGATGCGGTCAGCACTATAGGCTTTGGCGTTGGTGAGTACAGCCAGAACAGTGAAACTAGCCCTGCTAATAACACAACCCCGGCCAGGCTCAGTTTATAGCGCCATGGTGTCGATGGCCTGCTTGATGCTGTAACTGCATCAGCAGTGTCCGGCAGTGGGGCAATCGTCATCTGTAGCCTGTAGCCACTTTTGTTTAGCGTTTGCACAACGACTTGTCCCGGTAGTAGTTGAGCAAAAGCTTTTCGTAGCTGAGATACAACCCTTTGTACCGCGCTGTCACTAACAACCCGCCCGTGCCAAACATGCAGGAGTAACTGCTGATGGCTGGCAAAATGGTCTGGTGTTGTTAACAAGTAACACAGCAACGCATTAACTTTGGGTTCCAGAGTCAGCGTAGTGTCCTTATTGCCCAACTTGCGCAACTGGCTGTCAAAAATAAGTTCAGATAGCTGCCAGTAGCGAGGTGCTGTGTCTGGGTTATCTTGTCTCAGGTTTGCATCGGACATCAGCAAATCCTCAGGAAATCATCAGGTATTACCGGCATAGGTTTGATTACAACTGTGATTAAGTAGCGACCAGTTTGATCAAAAAAGTTTAAGAGGAAATGTACCATGAAATCTGTTTGCAGTTTTGCAGCAATAGTCTTTTTTGTTGTTCTGACATTAACTGGCTGTAAGTCATCTGGCAATGCTACAGGAGACGTTTCACAACAACCTAATATGGTGCAGCTCGCCGGGCGGGAATATTTGTTGGTGCTGCCGCAGACGTTTGAACAAAGTAAAACCTATCCAGTGGTCATGGCTTTCCATTTTTCGGGCGGTACAGCGCAGTCAATGGCGAAGTTAACACTGTTGGATCAGCAAAACACGGATTACATAATGGTGTACCCCCAGGCTGAGGTAGAGGAATGGAACGAAGGTTGTGACTGCAATAAACCTGCCCGGCTGGGCATTGATGATGTCGCCTTTGTCGATGCCATCATCGACGATTTACAGTCAAAGTACACAATTGACACCGGCAGAATATTTGCCACCGGATATTCACAAGGCGGGCTCTTTGTACAGAACCTGGCGTGTAAACGTAGCGATGTATTTCGTGCGGTTGCCGTGGTGGCGGCCCCTATGTCGGTGCAGTTGGCGGGAAACTGTAAGCCAGCGGGGCCTATTTCTGTTTTAATGATCCATGCCGAAGATGATCAGGTTTTACCGTTTTACGGTGTGGATCATTTTAACTTTGGCTTAATTAGTTCGGTTGACGCTGCTCAATTTTGGGCGACGCATAACCAATTGCAATTAGATCGGCAATGGCAGTATTTACCGGGTAATATCAGATTAAGGTCATCGGATGGCAGCCACTACAAGGTAAAATTATATAGCCCACAAAACGGTGGGCATTCTTGGAGTTTTGCCGGGCTAAACAGTTCTGAGGTAGTAAAGGCGTTCTTTGCAGAACATTAAACTCAGAACATTACTTTTACAACCAGCCTTTTTGCCGGGCGATGCACTCGCGCACGATCATAGTCGCCAGCTGTTTAATCTCATCTTCGCTTGGCGGCTAACGTTAACGTGGCCGCCTTGATCACTCAGGCAGCAAACTGCAGGCCGTACTGGTTGCCTTTTTTCCATACGCACAGGGCGCTACTGTTGCCAAAATGACTACTGCTGATACTCAGGTTATCGCCTTTTTTCAGCGCACCATTATATTGAATGCGCGCACCGCCGCCCTGACTGTAGTCCAGCAACTGGCACTGTTCAGCAAACTCTTTTAACGTTAGCTGTGCAACCGGGGTGTCGGTAATAACAAAGCGTGGTTTGTTGCGCCGGTCGGACAGTTTATCGGCAGCAGGAAAATCCGGATTTTGCGGCTGATAATAACCGGCGGCAATACGCTGATACACACTGTCATGAATACTGACGTTCAGTGGTGGGTTGGCCGGGTTGCCATACAGGCGGCGCACCGAGTCGCCAGCACCGAGTTTTTCCAGCAATTTATAGCCGGCAGAGTAAGAATTGTGTGGCTGCATGGTTAAATCGGGCTTACATAGCTCCAGCAGGTAGTTGTCGTTAAACTCCAGCCCCAACGCGCTGGCTTTAATCAGCATCCATTGCAGGGCAATATCGGATAAACCGCATTTTTCGTAGCCGCCGCCGACATCAGAATGGGCACCGGAAAACCAACACTGCTCGACATGTTGATCATCATTAATGCTGCCGGTCCATAAATCGGGCTGAAACGGTGCGCGCCGCTCATCCAATGCCAGTGCATGGTAGGCATGTTTTACCTGCTGGCTTAAGTGGGTATTAAAAAAGCCGACCCAGCCGCGGGTCAACTTACCTAACAGCGGCGTCGGTGCGCCCAGCGCGCCGACGGTATCAAACACGCCCACCATACGGATATCGGGCCGGTAATTGTCGTCGTAACTGCCGGCGGGTCTTTTATCCGGTTCGGTGCGGTAGTATTTATAAGCGGTTTTTAGCTGATCCAGCTGAGGTTTCTCCAGTAAGCCCACTGCATGAATAAAACCAACAAAAGCGCGCGCGGTGTAAGCGCCGCGGCTAAAGCCGAAGGCATATATTTCATCGCCCAGCTCATAGTTGTGCACTAAAAATCGGTAGCAATCCAGCACGTTTTTTTCCAGCCCGCTGCCAAAAGCGCCGCCAACAAATTTGTCTATGCTGCCGCCGGTGCCAACCCCCTGATCGTAGAACACCACCTGATGCATACCATCACTGGCAGTAGGCTTAATGCTACGCACCAGCTTGGTGACATTAGTCGGGTTTTGATCCGGTTCGTTCCAGGTACCATCACAACAAATAATAATACGTTTTGCCGCTGCCATAACCGAGCCCCCATCAGGAATAGGCGCCCGGCCGACTGTCGGCATTAGCGCCAGAACAAGGCTAAGTATAGTTGATATTGTATAAAAAATAACCAGCATCTCGCTGGGAGCCTGGCTGATACCCGGCATTTGCAGTAATTACGGCACCCTGCCAGCGGAAATGGATTGCATTGCGTTAATGGCAAGAGCCCAACCGAAGGTATGACAGTCCGTGATGATGATCGCCATTTTTCGAAATCGAATCTTTTACACAACTCAACAGAGACCATGATCTGGTATTTTCTCTGTTAGTTGCGGTTCACGCTCTGATGTCCTGCTTCGCACGGCGGTGGCGTATTACTCTGCGAAGCTGTTAACGGTAATAACGCCAGCCTGGGATAAAAATAACAACACCAGGACAGACAGTAACTTGGTATAAATTACTATCCAGACCGCATCTTTAAAATCGGCGTTGCTCACCCGCATTAGCAGATAAATATAGGCAATAATGCTCAACAACCAACCCCAGCCAGGGATTAGTGCCACTAACGACACCACAAACACCACTGATAACAGCACTTTAAGCTCGGCTTTAACCCAGGCTAAGCGGCTGGCCAGATACACGCAAAACGAGGTTAACAGCACATCAAGCGCAAATATTATGGCGGCAACGCCCATGCCAACTACCCTTTACTAGCCAAAGCAGGCGCACAGGCTAATACATTGCCGGGTTTATAGCAATTTACGGCAAAAAGAGGGTGGTGATATTTCAGGTTGTTCAGCTAATATGTTATATATTTCAATATTTTGTGGAGTGGTGGCGATTGTTGGTGGTGCCTGTTATTCAGCGCCATTTTCACCACGACAGGCGGGCGATAACGTGTTGTTTATCGGCTTGCAGTGCAAATGCCCAGCCGTTGCGTTCACACAGGCGTTGCACTATGCCAAGCCCCAAACCATAGCCGTGCGTTGCGCCGTCGCTGGCCGGCTGCGGCGCAGCGGGCTCTGGGTTTAGCTGATTGCTGACTAACAGTTCACGCTCGGCAATACGGATGGTGATAGGCCCCTGGCCGGTGAGGGTATGCTCGAAGGCATTACGTACCAGATTATTTACCGCTATGGCAAATGCCTGCGGATGGCCGCTGACAGCGGGGTTGGCGTGCTGGTCGATGTCGACGGCAACCGACTTGCCCCTTAGCAGGTGGCGCTGCAGTTCTATAGCGTTTGTCACCAGCGGCATGACGAAAAACTGTTCGTTATATAAGCCGTCGTCGGTTTCGCGGGCCAGACATAAGAACATTTCGATGGTGGTTTTCATCTCCAGCGTGGCACGGCGTAGTCGATCCAGCGTTTTTCTATCGCTTTCTGCCAGCTCACTTTGCTCCAGCAGTTCCAGCGCGCCGGTAATCACGGTGATGGGTGTGCGCAGCTCATGGCTGGCAGAGCTGGTAAAATCGCGCTCTCTGGCGACAAAGGCGCTGATGCGCTGCAGCGTTTTTTCAATGGTGGCGGCCAGTACGCCCACCTCGTCATCGCCAAAGCGGTCAGAGCCGATGCGTTTATAATCATCGATAGATAGCTGCTCTACGTCGATGTCGGCCACGGCGTTGGCCAGCTGCACTACTGGGGCGACGGCCCGGCGCATCACCAGCAGGCCAAGACCAAAACCTAGCACACCCAGGGTGCCGACTACGCCGCTGATCACCAGCAGTAACCACCAGTCTTCCGACGATGCAGCTTCAATGCCGGATACGTCAAACACCACAAAGGCCGTCTGTTGTTGGCTTGTTTTAATTACCGCGACATGCAGCTCTTGCGCTTCAAACTCGTAAATGCCCGCAGCGGGGTTGGTCTGCGCCCAGGCCTGCAGCGCTGCGGGTAAGCTTTCGACCGTATCGTAGCCGCGCAGGTTAGCCGGCATCACAGGATAGCTTTGCGCCGCAACTTGCAACTGTTGTATCAGCACCCGATCTTCACTTAGCCGCACGGCAGCCAAAAAAGCGAAGCCCCAGACAATGCTAAGCAGTGCCACGCAGATGGCAAAGGCAATGGCAACCCGGGTACGTAAACTATGCCGGTACATGTTTTACTCTGCATCCTCTGCAAGGCGATAACCAATGCGATGCACGGTATGAATAAGCGGGCAGGCAAAGGGCCGGTCGATGGCCTGGCGCAGCTTATACATATGTGAGCGCAGTGCATCACCGTCGGGACGCTCGTCTGCCCATAATAAAGTTTCCAGCTCATCGCGCATCACTACAGCTGGTGCCTGTTCCATCAGGCGCTGCAGCAGTTTCAGGCAGGTAGGGTTAACATCAAGCCGCTGGCCGTCGCGGTGTACCTGCAGCGTCGACTTGTTCAGGGTAAGATCGGCCACCATTAGCAGGTTGTCAGTTTTACCGTGGCTGCGCTTGTACAGTGCCTGCAACCGAGCGTGCAGTTCTTGTAGTGCGAATGGCTTTATCAGATAGTCATCTGCGCCAGCGGCAAAGCCTTTTAGTTTATCGTCCAGCGTATCGCGCGCGGTCAGCATCAATACCGGTGTTTGCAGCTTGGCCTCAAGGCGCAGCTTGTGGCAGAAACTCAGGCCGTCCATACCCGGCAGCATCAAATCTAACACAATGACGTCAAATGGCTGGCTTAACGCCAGGTACATAGCGCTGATGCCGTCATAGGCGAAATCCATCACATAGCTATGTTTTTCCAGATAGCCGGCGATGTTATCGCAGATGTCGCGGTTGTCTTCGACAACCAGCAACCTGACCGGCACGACCTCAAGCGCCTGTACCATAGGTTAATCCTCATATCGGGCTATTTAGCCGAGCCTTTACCTGGCTCTTTATCAGGCATCTTACCAGGCCTGTTACCAAGCATAGTCAAACCGCAGACCAAGTAACGGCTCGGCTTCGCTACTGTCCTGCACCAGCACTCCGCGGCGGTAGTCAAATTCGGTGTCGCCGCCCGCCGAGGCTGCTGTGACATTGATGACATCCAAAAAGGCGGTGACATCAATAGGACCAAAGGCGCGCCGGTAGTCAACGCGCAGGTTTAACAAGCCGGCGCCGTCTTTGCGGCCGACATTACGCTCTGTGATCTGTTTGGAATAGCGTAGCGGTTGACCCGGCCCCAGTACATCGGCGTGGATAATAAAGTTATCATCCGGCAGGCCGGAAAGGTATTTATACCGGGCGGCGACTTTCCAGCGGTTGCTGATTTCCCAGGTTAAACCCAGGGTGGCGACATGCTTGCGGTTAAATGCTGCGATGACATCACCACGGCCGTCCTGGCGGTCAATTACCGCATCGTTGTACGAATAGGTAGCGCTGGCGTACAGGCCCTGAAAAATCGTACCGTTGATAACTATATCAACACCATAAGAGCGGCCATCACCAATATTGGCAAAGGTGCCACTGGTGCGGTCAAGGTCAACCACCAGATCGTCAAGACGTTGATAATAGGCCTCAGTTAACAGTGACCAGTCGCTGCTGGGGAAATATTTAAAGCCGATACTGCTATGTGTGGTCTTTTCCATTTTAAGCTTATTCGACGCATTAGCGGCAAGCTCTAAATACCGTGGTGACTGATGATACAGCCCGGCGCTGGCAAAATAGCGGACTTTTTTACCGGGCTGCCAGTTCACACTAAAGCGCGGCGCCACGGCGCTTTGGCCGGCAAAGCCATCGCGCTCAAAGCGCAAGCCGGTACCAAAATCCCAGTCACCCTGCTGAAACACCTGTTCAACATAACCGGCATAACTGGTTTCTTTCTGCTTTAACGCCGAGTTGATGCTGTCGGGCGTAAGCACAATATAACGCTGCTGTGGATCTGGCCTGAAATCATCGTTGTCGTAAACAAAGCGGATCCAATCACCGTCTAATACTGTGTAGTAGTCCAGTTCAATTTGCGTTACACGCACACCGGCACTAAACAGACCCCATTGATTCACTGTGTCAAAGTCACTACGCCAGCCGATTTCGGTTTCTGCTTCTGCGATGGTAATAATGTCTTCACGCAGCGGAAAATCAGACGCTGGCGAGCCTTCAGGAACCTGATCAGGAAAGGCTTCGCCTTCTGAGCTGATCTTGTCGCTTTTGCGATAGTACAGCTTATTGGTCAGCACCGCTTTATCACCAATTAACGAGCGTAAGGTTATACCGTACAAGTCACTATCTTGTTTGAAATCCAGTAGTGCGGCATCTTCAAAGTTGGGCGAGGCAAACACATGGGTGACGTCGCGGCTATAGTCCTCATGTGTATCTATCAGCAGAATTTCCACACTGTGCTGCTGGTTTAGCGGGATCACCGATTTTACAATCACATCCCTTAACACCGGATCACCAATATCCAGCTCTTCAATGGTTTCAAACAACTTACCGAAATCCAGCCGGCGGGCAGATACCAGCATGGTAGCGTCATCGTTGATGCCGGCCGGGCCGTCGTAACCCACTTCATACCCGGCCAGATCCAGCCGTAAACTGGCCGACGGGCTGGGGTTGCCATCGGCAACGTCTAATTTGAGTAGCGATGCCGCCCGGCCACCATAGGCCGCGCCCCAACCGCCGGGCGAAAATTCGGCACCGCTTATCACATTCGGTGCAAAAATCGAGAAGCGGCCACCGCCGCCAACATCTTCTTCTTCGCCCAGGGTGGCATCAAAGTGCACTGCTTTATCAAACGGAAAATCATCGACAAATATCAGGTTATCTCTTGGGCCACGGCCGCGCACGCTAAAGCTGGCGAATTCACTGGCCGAGGCCAGGCCGGGCAGGCCGTCCAGTGACAGCAGCGGATCGGCGCCACCGCCCACCGCACTGCGCAGCGCTTCTCTGTCCAAATAGGTGCTGGAGCCAGAGGCAAAGGTTGCGGCTTGCTGTGCTCTTACTTCCACAACCTCAATGCTTTGTGGTTTAAGATCAAATGCTATGCTGATATTTTTGCGCGTCACCACCCGAACGCTTGGCTCATACACTGAGACAAAGCCGTCTTTGGCGAGACTCATCGAGTAAAGACCGGCGGCCAGTTGCGCCACCACGATACGGCCCTGGGCATCGGTCGTTAACGTTTGCGCGGTATTGCTTTCACGTTCGGTTAGCGTGATCTGCACCTCTGCGATTGGCCGCGCTGTGTTTTGATCTTTAACCGTAATAGTCAGTGCACCGGGTGCTTCGGCGGCCTGGCTAAGCAGCGGCAAGCCAAATAGCAGTACCGACAGCGTCAACCACGCCAGTTGTCTCACATACCGGCTCATAGTGCTATCCCTCAGACAATTAACCACTACCTTTCTCAATAGCCTGTTCATATGCTTTTCTCCAACCATCCGTTGTATTTTTTTGATTAAACGCCGGGATGGTAGCAAAGCTATTGTGACTAAAATGTCGCTAAGAGGTGGTAGCCCCTTCTTCAGTGCAGGCAGAGGGGCTTGGCTAATGCTGTTGTGGATCCAGTTTAGTGTTGTACCCGCAGCTCAGCCGGTAAGCCCCAGTGGGTGATCAGGGTTTCACCTTGCCAGGTTTGCAGCGTTAACCAGACTTTATCGCTGGCGCTCAGGGTTTTCGGTGCTATCGCATGCACATGCTGACCGTGGCGACTGCCATGCAAAATACCTTCATCACCTTGTTGCAGCTGTGCCAGTGGTAACGCCTGCGGGCCAATATTGATATAAGCCTGGCGAATGTTGCTAATGTCACCCTGACTAAAGGTGAGAAAAAAGTCTTTAACGTATTTATCGTGATGGGCATAAGGCGGCTTAAGATTCAGCGGCATGGGTGCTATTTCAAATTCACCTACTTGCTGCGCCGGCCAGGCAGGCGGAAACTGTGGTGTCAGCGACTGATACAAAAACCACAATGGCAGCACTAATACCAAACCATTGAACTTATACTTGTGCTGCGGCCAAAAACTATTACTGCGCGCCATCTTGCACCTCCTGTAACACATGGCTTGTGCGGCCTGCCCGCACCGCTTTAACGGTACGGCTGCCCCAGATCATAAAACCGGTAATTGACATGCCGGATAACAGCAGGCCAAACACAAACCAGATCGCCTTGGTCCAGATGCCACCAATAGTGCCGTAATGCAGCGGATCGGCTATATGCATTACCGTTTGCAATGCGCTCATACTGGCAGGCGATTTTTCATGCGCTATGTCGCCGGTCCAGGGGTTAATGCTCAGGCTATACGAGTATTGGTCGTAAAAAATGTGGTCGCCCCCGCCCATCAGGTTATACATGCCGCGATTATGCTCGGGCAGCATTACATAGCTGGGCTGAAAATCGGGGAAGCGCTGCTGCGCAATCTGCATCGCATCAGCAAAGCTGACCGGAGGCTGGGTTTGTGTTGCCGGCAGCTGCTCAGCGGCTACCAGCGGCGCATGCGGTTCAATGTCGATATCGGCATGCCACATAACGGCCTGCACCAGATACCACAAGCCGGTGGCACTCATCACGATTAAAAACCAGATAGACCAGACGCCAGCCAGCCGGTGTAAGTCAGTCAGCACGGTTTTCTTGCCCTGGTTAAAGCGGATTTTTGGCTGGGTAAAGCTGCGCCAGAAGTTTTTGTAAATAATCAGCCCGGTAACCAGGGCGCCCAGCATCACCAGCGCCATTGCTGATACCAGGTAATAACCGACGCTATAGCTGCTTTGCCACGGAAACAACAACCAGCCATGCAGGCTGCGCATAAAACCAATAAAGGTAATGCCCTGATTTACCTGCTGAATGTCACCGGTGTATTGGTTGATATAAGCAATCGCTTGTGGCTTGTCATGATCGGTGAATATAACGGCATGCACCAGATAAGGCTCAAACACCATCACAGTGCCAACATCGGCGGTGGGATAAGCCTGCTCAACCGCCGCCACCAATTCGGCTACCGGTTTGGCCGGTAAATTATCCGGGTTAGTGGCGCGCGACGCCGGGTTAGTCAGCCAGGTCAGCTCATGACTGAAAACGGCAATAGTGCCGGTGAGACAAACAAAACAGAAAATCAGCCAGATCGGCAGTGAACACCAGCCATGTAGCTGAAACCAAAAGCGATTACTAAGTTTTGCCATCTTATCTGCCTGAACTGCGTTATCTTTGTCGCGGCAGTTTAATGTTAATAATAATGATTATCAACCGCTATTGTAATTGAGACCAATTATCATTAACATGGCGCCAGTTTAACTGGTCGAGGCTAAGGGGCATCATGAAGTACTCCATATTAACGCTGGGCATTATCGCTGCTATCGCCCATCCGCTGGCAGCGCAACAGGTAACGAATGACGAGCAAGCCGTTGAAGTGATTACGGTAAAAAGCTCGCGTGGCTTAATTTCTTACGTTAGCGCCTCTGGTGCTAAATCAGACACGCCAATTATTGAAACACCGCTATCGGTATCGGTACTCACCGAAGAGCGTATTGCCGATCTGGGTGCGTTAACGGTGCAGGACGCGCTGGGGTATGTCTCCGGCTTGTACAACGGCCCTTATGGCCTGGATACCCGCGGTGACTGGGCGCAAATCCGTGGTGTGTCGCCGGTACAGTATCTGGATGGCTTAAAATCGCTGTTTGGTTTTTATAACAATGTGCGTATTGCGCCCTATGCACTGCAGCAAATTGAAATTTTAAAAGGCCCCAGCTCCGTGCTGTACGGCCAGGGCTCTATCGGCGGTATTGTTAATCTGGTGAGCAAAAAACCCGAGCCGGTCACCAGTGGCCAGCTGTGGGCCCAACTGGGTAACTATGCGCGTAAGCAACTGGCCGGCGATATTACCGGCGCGTTAAATGACGATGCCTCACTGCAGGGCCGCATGGTCGCCTTGTGGCGCGACAGCGATACGCAAACCGACTATGTGCCGGATAACAGTGTGGTGCTGGCACCGTCGTTTAGCTGGCAGGCCAGCGACGCCACTAAAATTACCGTATTGGCCAATTTCCAGCAGAATGAATCCGGCTCCAGCACGCAGTTTTTCCCGCATCAGGGCACCATTTTACCGAATGAATTTGGCCAGATCCCCAGCAACCGCTTTGTGTCAGAGCCGGGCTTTGATAAATACGATACCGAGCAAACAGCGTTAACGGCAATTGTAGAACACGATTTATCGGCTGATTGGCAGTTGCGTTTAGCCAGCCGCTACAGCGACAGCCATGCCGATTACCATACCATGTATGGCTGGCCACCTGTGCTGCAGGATGATAACCGCAGCGTAAACCGGGTGGTGTATTTAAGTGACGCCGACGCCCGCGCCTTAACCAGTGATGTGCAGCTACACGGCAAGCTGCAAACCGGTATAGTAGAACATACGCTGGTGGCCGGTGTTGATTACCAAAACGCTTACACTGACAATGACAGCTTCTATGCGGCAACCGGCGGTTTACTCGACTTGTATAACCCGGTATATGGTCAGGTAGCCAACCTGCCAACCGAAGCCAATATCGCCGATAACCCATCCAGCACCACCTATCAGACCGGCGTTTATCTGCAGGACAATATGAAAATTGCTGATAAATGGTTAGTGTCGGCCGCGCTGCGCCGTGACCGCGCCACTACCAACCCGCAAAATGGCGCCAGCACCACACAACATGCCACCACTGGCCGCCTGGGCTTAATGTATCTGTTTGACAGTGGCATTTCGCCCTATATCAGCTTCAGCGAGTCATTCGAGCCGCTACTGGGCACCGATGCCTACGGCAAGGCCTTTGTGCCGAAAAAAGGCCAACAGTGGGAAGCCGGCTTAAAATTCCAACCTAAGGGCACTGAGCATCTGCTCACGGCAGCGGTATTTGATATTACCGAGCAAAACCGCACCACAACCTTGTCAGCGGCACAGGCCACTGATCCGGCGGTGATTAACCCCAACGGTCAGGTACAGGATGGCGAAGTAACCTCTAAGGGTATCGAGCTGGAAGCTCAGTTGGCCTGGAGCGAGCTGGATATCTACGCCAGTTATGCTTATATCGATGCTTATGTCAGCCAGAGCAATACCGTGGGTGAGCTGGGTGCGACCTTGTCTGCGCAGCCCGAGCATTTAGCCTCTGTCTGGGCCACCTGGCGCCCGGCGGTGCTGAACAACTGGCAGTTTGGCGCCGGTGTGCGTTATGTCGGTGAAACCTCAGACGGTACCGCTTATGTTGAACAAAACGGTGTGGTGTTAAACCAGCCGCTGACTACCGACAGTTACACCCTGTTTGACGCCATGGTCGGTTATAGTTTTGGCAACTATCAGCTAAGCCTGCAGGCACAGAATATCACTGATAAAACCGTTATTACCTCCTGCTTAGCCCGCGGTGACTGCTTCTACGGCCAGCGCCGCGCCATTACAGCTAACTTGCGGTATAACTTCTAACCACAACACAAATAAAAATGGCCGCAATTGCGGCCATTTTCTTAAGCAAAACTTAGCACCAAACTGATAATCACCCCGGTAACGATTAGCTGCAGCAGGCAGTAGCCCATAATATCTTTGGCTTTTAGCCCGGCAATGGCCAGCACCGGCAATGCCCAAAATGGCTGAATAAGGTTAGTCCAGGCATCACCCCAGGCCACCGCCATGGCAATACGGCTGACATCGGCGCCCAGCTCTAATGCCGCCGGTAACATGACCGGTGCCTGCACTGCCCACTGGCCGCCGCCGGATGGCACAAAAATATTCACGATACCGGCACTGATAAAGCTCCAGAACGCCAGCGTTTCCGCCGTGGCGAAACTGACAAACCACTGCGACATGCTTTGCGCCAAACCCGACTGCACCATAATAGCCATAATGCCGGCGTAAAACGGAAACTGAATCACAATACCGGCACCGCCTTGTATTGCCTGTTGCAGGCTGTGCAATAAGCGCCGGGGTGTGCCGTGCAGCACTATAGCGAGTAATAAAAACAGAAAATTGACGATGTTTAGGTTCAGGCTGCCGCCCTTGGCAAAGTACTGCACTAAGTAGCCGATACCGGCTAAACCGACCAACAACGCCAGCAGCAGGCTGTTTTCCAGCTTATCGGCCGGCCGGTTGTTACTGCCTGCAGGCAGGCTGTCTTGCTGCAGTTTGGCGGCATCAACATAAACACTGTCAGCGGCAGTGGGCCGCATTAAGTAATTCAGCAGCGGTACAGCGATAAACAGCAGTACCACTAACAGCAGGTTAAAACCAGCGAAAATGGTGTCACTGGTGGCAATAACGCCAATTTGCGCCTCGCTAAAATGCCCCGGTGTGGCAATAGTTAGCGGAATAGAGCCAGCTAAACCGCCATGCCAGACAATAAAACCAGAGTAGGCGCTGGCCACCAGCAAGCGGTAATCCACCTTAATGCGCCGCGCTAAAGCTTTGGCGAATAGGGCGCCGACTACCAAACCAAAACCCCAGTTCAGCCAGCTGGCAATCAGCGATATTACCGTTACCAGAATAATCGCCTGACCGGCGGTTTTTGCCAGCCCCGCCAACCGGTTTAGCAAGCCGGTCACCAGTGGCGTGCTGGCCAGCATAAAGCCGGTTACTAACACCAGCAGCATCTGCATGGAAAAACTCAGCAGGCCCCAAAAGCCATCACCCCAATATTGCAGCACCTGCAGCGGGCTTTGCTGCTGCACCAACATCGCCGCAGCGAATACCACAATACTAAGTAGCAAAACAAAAATATAAGGGTCGGGCAGGTAGCGCTCTACCAGTTTAACAAAGGGTTTGGCCGCGGCGTTTAGCATAATGGCTTCCGTTTAAGCTGTTGTTATGCAGCTACTTTAGCCAATACGCAGCAGAATATACAGGCCGTTGCTTAATAAGCTGGCAGCAAACCAACCGCCAACAAAACGCTGTGGTTGGCGCCAGGCCAGATACCAGCTCACCAAAAAGACAGGCAGTAACAGCAGTAACAGGCTGGCTGACAGCCCTAACAGTAGCAACAAGGTGCTACTTAGCACAGCTAACAGCAACGGTGGTAAAAATTGCCATTGTTTCAGCGCGGGTGGGTTCAACTGAAAAAACAGCTGATACTGCTGCATAGTGTTATTGCTGCTAAGTTGCATGCTGGTGCTCACCAAAACCATCAGCAAACCCGCACTAAAGCTGATTGTCGCCGCCAGATCTGGCCGTTGCTTAAGGCTAATGTAGGCAATAAGCAGGCAAAGCAGTATCAGCATTAAGCGGCTTAACCACTGCGCCATTTGCTGGTGCCACAGCTGGCACCAAAACAACAGCGGGCTGTAGCTGCTGATTTTCGGCAGTGAAATGCGTAGTGGCAGCAGGCTGTACAGCCAAATTAAGGCCAGTAAACCCAGGCCGGTGCCAAATTGCAGCGGTAATAGCCACAATGCCGGTAAACACAGTAACAACAAAGTGACTGTGGGCCCTGGCCGGTACAGCGCACTTAGCGCAAACAGCAGCTGCATCAGGGCAAAGCTCAGCTGAGGCAGCACCGTGTGCCACTGGCTCAAATCAGCGCCGGCAATGAGCAGCAGGTGCAACAGCAATATGGGGCTACAGACTAACATCAGCAAGATATCGACACTGCGCTGCCAGAGTGGTGCTATGGCGAAACTGCGGAAAAACAGCTGGTAACTGCTGGCCAGAATGGCCTGCTGATACAACCATAGCAATAAAGTTTGGCCACTGAGTAAGCTCCAGCACAACAGCAGGCGCTGCGTCGCAGCAAGCTCAGGCTGATACAGTAAGCCCAGCGCCAGTAACAGCATAAAGCCCAGCGCCGCCAGTGCCGGCCCCAGCAATACCATGATCCAAAGTAGTAATTGCTGCAGCTGCTGTATTAATTGTTGGCTGGCGGTATAAAAACAGCGCCAGCGTAGCTTCAGGTAAGCGTTAAACCTCATGCAAAGCAACCAGATTAAAACCTTTAGCCGCGTAAAGGCCTGCTTCATTGCTGGCAGCAATAATCTGGCCGTCAAAGTCTGCTATTAGCTGCCACAGCGTATGCTGCGCCGCGCTATCTAGCGCAATATTGGCTTCATCTAACAGCAGTAGTGCCGGCTGGCGCATAAACGCCAGAATCAACTGCAGCTTTTTCAGGTTGCCGGTAGATAAACTGCCGCACGGCGTATCCAGCTGAGGCGCAAACGCAAAGCCATCAATTAACTGTTGTGGCCAGCCTAATTGCCACAACTTTTGCGTTAACAACATAATGTCGCCGGCGCTGGCAAACTCTGGCAGCAGGATAGCATCGCTGGCGATGGCGATATCAGCACGGGCCCGGCTTATCAGGCTGTCGTGCCAGTGAATACTGCCACTTTGGTAAGGTAGAATGCCGGCAATGGCACACAGCAGGCTGGATTTGCCGCTGCCGTTTGCGCCGGTAATACAGCTGCGTCGCTGGGTAAACTGCTGCTGATACTGCTGCAGCACGAGTTTTTCGCCGCGGTACAAACTAAGGTTGCTTATTTTTACTGCCATAGCGCCTAACCATCCCTGAGATTGCACTTACCATAAAGTAGCCTGAATGGACATTCAACCAGTTGCTGGCGGCTTGACGTTAAAGCTGGTCCAGCTTCTGATTCAGCCAGGCTTCCAACTGTTCGCTATGCTGTATATCGCCCTGATACCACCAGGCGGAGTTCGGTTCGTAAGGCTGGTTATTGCCACGTGGCCGGTTACGGTATACCTTCTGTGGCAGGCTGATTTCTCCAAGTTTACTGGGCAGTTCCAGGTCGCGTACATCCATATACACTGTATCGGCAAAGGTAGGTAAGCCGGCATGAATGGCGCCCAGTGGTAACAACATATCGGCAAAATCCAGACAGGCACTGGCGCAGTTTTCATCGGTCAGCAGCACTACTTTGGCGCGGGTTAATGACGGTTTGGTTGCACCATCATTTGCAGCTTTAGCCTGGGATTTGCTGATACTTTGTGGCACCAAATCAGCCGCACCGTGCTGTGCCATACGTTTAGCCAAGTCGCTAAAAGTCGTTGTTATCTCAGCGTCAGCACCAAACTGTGTTGTTACCTTTGCCACTATATCCGCCACGGCGGCAGTGTTAGCCGCGCTGGCCCGCCAATACGCCATACTCTGGCTGAGGATTGGCGTTAGAGCACTGTAAACATGGTCTTTACCGTACAGCGCCAGCGCTAAATCTGCCCCCCACTGTGAATTGCCGCCGCCATTGCCACGCACGTCAAACACCACCACGTCGGCAGAGCGCAGCGTGGCTAGCTGCTCGGTAATGGCTTTGAGCTGCATTTGTTGTGCTGCAGAAGGGGTGAAGGTAGGTAAGCGTACCCAATGGCGGCCCGGCGAAAAAGTGTGCAATTTAAATTCCGCAGCAGGGGCTTGTGCTGTTTTATGCCGCTCCCAGTTCTGCCTGGATATTCTGCGCCATTGTAACGAGTAATTCTGACTAGCCGATCCTGAGGTAAAGCGGCATTGTTGGAGCAAGGCCCCCTGCCAGCTGTCGTCTGCGCTGAGGACATTCGCGGTGTATTTATACTGTACGGCGACAAGATCTGGCAGGTTTATTTTGTAAGGCAATACCTGTTGCTGCAGCAATTGTTCCGGCGTGCGACCATCACAGTGTTCAAGCTGCGCATTAAGCGGCGGCAATGCTGTCGGCCAGTCTGCAGCAACTGAGCTGACAACAACCTGGTCACCTTGCTTGCGCACGATAAGACCGGGCCAGCGCACACTAGCCGCCTGATGGGTTAAATACAACGACATATGCCCATCAGCGAAACCCGCGATATAGCGGCGCAGCATGTTTAATACCGCAGCTAAGTCATCTATTTCGGCAATACTGCTATTGGCTTGTATATAACCTTGCTCCAGCCAGTCGCTAAACTCGGGGTTGTGCTGATCAATCACTCCCGGGTGGTTGGCTTTAATCTGCTGATAGATAAAATCCAGATCGGCCTTTGCTAGTTGCTGCCAGGCGTTTGGCTTGGCTGCGACACTAAAAACTGCCATGCTGGCGCAGGTGAGAAGAGAGATGACAATTTTTCTTATCAGCATAAATGGTATAGGTTTTATAAGGTTATAAGTTGTGCGACACAATAAAGTAGCCCTTAAATAATGGCAAGCTGGAAGCAACATAGTAATGACAAAGTTTTCACAACCTAACCTGCTAGTTGGGGCGCAGACGGCATATATCTGCTTGCTGTCTTCGCTTAGCCAATCCCTGCAGCTATTGGCAAAGCCCGTGCTGGTCGGTATCAGTGGCGCTCAGGGCAGTGGTAAAAGCACCTTGGCGGCCGAGCTGGTGGCGCAGCTGCAACAGCAGGGTTTCAAGGCGGCTGCGGTATCGCTGGATGATTATTATCTGAGTAAAGCGCAGCGCCAGCAGCTGGCGTTGGATATTCACTCGTTACTGGCGCAACGTGGCGTGCCGGGTACACACGATATTGCCCGCGCTATTGCTGACGCTAAAGCGGTACTAGCCGGGGACGAGGTCAGCTTGCCGCAGTTTGACAAAGCGCTGGATGAACCTGTTACAGCATTGGCAGCACAGCGGCTGGATATCCTGCTAGTTGAGGGCTGGTGTCTGGGTGTTAAACCACAAACCAGTGCTGAGCTGGCTGTGCCGGTGAACGCGCTGGAGGCGGGCGAAGATACTGATGGCAGTTGGCGCCGTTATGTAAATAACCAGCTGGCCGGGTCTTACGCAGAATACTGGCAGTTACTGAAACCGCTGATCTGGCTAAAGGCGCCCGACTGGCAAAGTGTCTGCCGCTGGCGTGCCAAACAAGAGCAACAGCTTTGGCGTGAGCGTGGCCAAGGCATGACAGAAGCCGAGCTTGTGCGCTTTATGCTGCCATTTGAGCGTTTAACGCAGGCCAGCTGGCAACAGCTACCCAGCGCTGCTGATGTCGTTGTTAGCCTGAACCAAAACCAGCAGCCTGAACTGCAGTAATGTCGCTATAATAGCCACCGATATTATCGCTGCTGACTAAACCCTGATGCGCACTTTGTTATCCCGCTTGCGGGAAGATTACCTGTTACTTGCCCTGCTGCTACTGCTGCCCGTGCTGTTATGGCTTCAGCCAACAGCGCCGGCGGGTATTGCTGCCTTGGTAGACTGGCATACCGTTACGGCACTGGCGGGCTTAATGCTGCTTAGCCGTGCGCTGGAAGACAGCGGTTATTTAGCCCGCTTGGCGGCCTGGCTGTTACCGCGCTGCCACAGTGAGCGGCTGCTTGCGCTGCTGCTGTTAGTGTTTGCTGCCCTGCTGTCGGCCATTGTCACTAATGATGTGGCGCTGTTTATTTTGGTGCCAATCAGCCTGAGCATTGGCCGCCTGACCGGTTTGCCGGTAGGCCGGCTGATTATTTTTCTCGCGCTGGCGGTCAATGCCGGCTCCAGCTTAACGCCAATTGGCAACCCACAAAATTTGCTGCTGTGGCAGGCCTCCGGTTATAGCTTCTGGCAATTTACCTTAATGATGGCGCCACTGGCGCTCAGTTTGCTGCTGTTTATTCTGCTATTAAGTTGCCTGGCGTTTGGAGGGCAACGGCTGAGCATTAGCGTGCCGCATAACAACAATACCGATAACCGGCGTTTATTTGCCTGGTCGCTGGCCGGTTATCCGCTGTTTATTCTGGCGATGGAGTTTCAGTTAGTTCCCATCGCTGCTCTTGCCGTGTTGGCAGCTTATGCTGTGTTCAAACGCAGTGTGATAACGGGTATCGACTGGCTATTGCTGCTGGTATTTATGCTGATGTTTATTAATTTAGGTTTACTGGCACAGCTGCCGCTGCTGCAGCAACTGGCAGTGCAGCTGATGGCGCTACCCAATGGCAGCTATACCGGGTCGGCGCTGTTGTCACAGCTGATCTCCAATGTACCGGCAGCGATTTTTCTGCAACACTTTACCAACGATTGGCGCGCATTAAGCTGGGGCGTTAGCGTGGGCGGCTTTGGCCTGGCCATAGGCTCACTGGCTAACTTAATAGCACTTAGGCTTAGCAAACAGCCGGGACTGTGGCGCGAGTTTCATGTCTGGTCGCTGCCGGTGTTTGCCGGCAGTGTATTGCTGGGCTGGTTATTGTTATAAAGATTACGCAAAATCTTCTGCCAGCGCTTCTAATTGCAGCAGCTCAGCGCCTTTTAGCCGTATTTTTTGTTGCAGCCGGTAAATACCAAACAAGCAGGCTGGTGATACAAGCAGGCTGTAAAACAGCAGCATGTTTAGTGGCGTATTTTCCAGCTGCAGCAGCTGTAATAACCACAAGATCAACGTAAACACGATAAGCGCGGCGCAGCTTAGCTGGGTATAACGGTAATAGCGCAAACTTAGCTGGCAGGTTTTAACGCGAAAGCCCAGCAAGCCGCTGCTGCTCCAGTTGTCATAGGCCAGTATTGGCCGGTGCACCTGCCAGCTGATATAAGCCGTACTTAACGCCCCCAGCGCCAGAAACAGTGCGGCAACGCCGCCGAGTAAGCCGGGCAGGTTAAGCAACAGCCAGGCTGCTGCAGCGGCCATAATCAGTGCACCCAGCCATTCAGCATACATCAGCAGTTTTTGCTCGCGCTGGCGCTGGCTGGCCTGGGCTAAATCGGCCGCACTGGGCGGTGTTTCTTCAGCCACTGTTTGCTGCTGCCAGCTCTTGGCCAAAGCGGCAAAATCAAAATTATCGGCCATTCTGCATTAACTCCATTAATTCGGTTTTGGCGCGGTTCAGCCGCACCCTAACGGCACCATGGCTGATCTGCAGAATGTCTGCGATCTCTGGTGCAGCTAAATCTTCCATCGCCAGTAATATCACCTGGCGGTTGGCGGCCGATAAGCGCCGCACCGCCTGCATTAGTTGATGGCTTTGCTGCGCCTCGCCCAACTGCTCGGACGGGCAGTCGTCCAGCAGTTGCTGCTGGATATCGTCATCCAGTGGTTGCCATTTGTGGCGCTGTGCGCGGGCAATATGATCAACCGTAACGTTATGCACTATGCGAAATAAATACGCCCTTGGCAGCTCTGCTGCCTGTAAGCGTTCAGCCGCCTGGTGCAGGGCGAGGAAAATATCCTGCTTTAAATCTTGCCGTGCTGCCGGGTCGGCTTCATTAGCCAACAAGCTGCGGCTTATCGCACCCTGATGCTGCTGCCATAGCTGTAACACAAACTCGATAGCGCTTTGGTTGTTATTGCGTCCTGTGATCAAACCCTGCTGCCTTGCTGTTAAGTGCGGTGTCTGGCTATGCCGCTGTTTATTGCGCATACCCGTTAAGTCTGTTGCTTGCTGTGAAGTGTTACACAAAAAAAGAAAAAAATAATCTGTAACAGCTAAAGAAAATTCAACGACTTAACTTGCAACAACAGAACAAAACCGGAGCCATATTATGAAAAAAGACTTTACCTTAACCCTTATTGCCGCGCTGTTGAGTTTGTCGGCAAGCGCACAACAGCCAGCACAGCACACCGTGCTATACCACAATGCGACCTTGCTTAACCCGGCCACCGAGCAACAGCTGACCGATGGCTGGCTGCTGGTAAAAGATGGCCGTATTACACAACTAGGCCAGCAGCAGGGTGATGCGGCATTACCAGAGGCGTCACAGCGGGTTGATTTGCAAGACCAGTACGTGATGCCGGGTCTGATTGATGTACACCTGCACCTGACCGCCGGGCCAATGCGGGTTGAAATGCAGCAAGGTAAACCGGTAATTACCTTAAAAGGCCACAGTGAACTAACCCGTTACCATGCCGTTACTACACTGGCGACCGGTGTGACCACAGCCTTTAGCCCGGCGGGTGAAACAGAGGCCAATGCTGAATATGTGCAGCAACAGCAGGCAGGTAATTGGCCTGGCCCTAAATTGACCTATGCCGGTTTTGTGTTTGAGCCCACGCCGATACTGGGTGGCTCAGTGTATCCAAAAACTGAAGCTGACTGGCAAGCCGAAATAGCCCAGCAAAAAGCGCTGGGCGCACAGTACATAAAACTCTATCAGGGCTTGAGCAAAGATGAAGTAGCGATGGGGGTTCGCTTAGCACACGCTGCCGGGCTTAAAGCCATAGCGCATCTTGATGCTGTCAGCTGGCAGTATGCCGCCGATTTGGGTATCGATGCGCTAACCCATGCGCTGCCCACCAGCGCCGAGTTGTTAACCGGCGAGGGCAAGGCGGCCTATCTGGCCGAGCGTAAAAATCCGCACAGCGGGCGCTTTACCTATAGCTGGTTTAAGCATGTTGATTATGACAAGGCTCCGATGCAGCAGCTGTTCACTACGCTGGCTCGGCAGCAAACCCGGCTTGATTTAACACTGGTGGCTAACGAGATGATTTACTTCGCCCGCGAGCTGGAGAGTTTGTATCCGGAGCCGGACATGTGGGTGTTTCACCCGCAAATGCGCAAAGGTTGGCGCGCCGCACTGGCCGCCCCGAGTTATGACTGGACTGCTGAAGAGGTAACCACCGCAAAACAGCAAATGCCAAAAGTGCAGCAATTGTTTAAGCGGTTGTATGACGCTGGTGTGCCACTGGCGATTGGTACCGACAGCGTGGCCAGTGGGACCTTTTACCTGCGTGAGCTGCAATTAAGCCAGGCGGCCGGCCTGACCAACTGGCAGGTGCTGCAACTGGCTACAGTAGGTGGTGCCCGCCACCTGGATTTGCCCGATACCGGCCAGCTGGCCGCAGGCTTTGTTGCCGATTTTATCGTGCTGTCGTCTAACCCGGTTAACGATCTGCATGCCCTAACCAGCGTGCATACCGTGGTACAGCAAGGCAAAGCCCATCCTGTTGCGGCGCTTAAAGCTGAGCTGGCCAAGCTGAGTAACACTGAACTGTAAATCTAAACTCACAACACTTTAAACCCTGCGAGGAAAGAACGATGGAAACCTTACAACAGTTAATAACACCCTTTACTACCGCCTGGCAGCAGGCTGACAACCATCAGTTGGTGTCATTCGGCATCTTCTTTGCTGCCATGTGGCTAATTGCTGTGGTGGTTGAAGCTGCTGTTAACAAAGCCACTAAGGAGGACTAACAGATGGAAACGTTAAACCAATTTATCGCCGCCATGAGCAGTGCCTGGCAACAAGCTGATGCGGTGTTTTTAGTCGGCTTTGGTGTGCTCTTTTTCGCGGTGTGGTTTTTACCCAGCTTGCTGGCATTGGCGTTTAACCGCCAGCACCTGGGCAAAATTGCACTGTTAAATATTCCGGCCGGTTTGTCCTGGGTTGCCTGGCTGGCGCTGTTGGTGTGGGCAGTAACCGGCAAACTCAGTAACAAACTGGCGGCAAAAGCGCGGTTAAAGCCGGTACTGTAACCACCTGCTATTACAAGGCGACACTGTCGCCTTCATTTAAAATCAGCAGCGGTACCTGGCTGTCCAGTTGCTGCTGCATATGCAGCAAACGCAGCAGTGGCGAGTGCGAGCTGATATCACCCATCTGCCAACTGGCATTACCGTAACCCCAGGGGATCATCACCTTGCAGCCCAGATCGGCAGCAGCCACTAACGCATCTTCCGGCGTAGTATGCACATAGCGGTACCATTCACCTTGTTCTTCGTGATGATAGGACGCCACCGGTATTAAACAGATATCAATATCACCATATCTTTGCTGAATATCTTTGAAATGCGCGGAATAACCGGTATCACCGGCGAAAAGTAGGGTTCTGCCATTTTGCTCCAACAGCCAGCCGCCCCACAGTGCTTTGTTGTCGTCATCAAACAGCTTGCGGTTGTTAAAGTGATGCGCCGGTACCAGATGTATGCTCAACTCACCGCGTTCACTTTGGCTGTACCAGGCTTTTTCAATAATCTGATAACCGCCTTGGGGCATATAATCGGCCATACCCAGTGGCAGGTAGTAGGTGGCGTCTGTGCCAATTTGTGCAATGCTGGCATGGCTGAAATGATCATAATGCAGATGCGAATACAGCACGGCATCGGTGGCCGCCAGTTGTTCGGCGCTCAGTTTGGGTGTATAGGGCCTTTTGATAATACCTACCAGATGCTGCGCCCAGTTTACTGGCCAGTCAAACTGGCCAAATACCGGGTCAAACAGCAGTTGCTGGCCATCCGGTGTGTTAACTAAGAAGCTGGCATGACCCAGCCACTGCAGGCTAAAACCGGTAGCGAGCTCGGGTGACTGCTGCGGGCCGGTGTACTGACAATTCTGGCCGGGTTGTTGGCAGCTGACATCAGCATGGGCCGGATAGCAATCATGTTCGCAGCTTGCGGGGTAGGCAGGCCAACCCTGCTTTGGGCGGTAAAGGTTATGAAAGCGGCCAGCGTGTTCGCCGTCGGCAAAGCGTTTAATAACGGCGTGCTCACCAATCTGCTGCTTAATGTGGTTTGGGCTGCTGCAAGAGGATAAAAACACGGTGCTGCATAACAGCACCGTGATTATTGGTAGAAACCTGAAGCGGCTATCAGGCATCGGACAATTTACTGAGCTTTTTCTCCAGCTTTTCAATTTTTTCCTGTGCCTGTTCGCGGTAACGGGTTAAGCGCTCTATGGTGGCAGCAGCGTTATCTTTAACAAAGCTAACTTGCTGCTCCAGCTGAGCTTTTTGTTTCTTCAGCTTATCTTGTTCCAGCTGCATATCGGCAACGGCATCACGCTGTTGCTGCAACTCTTCGCGCAGCTGGCGAATAACTTCACGTTGCTCAGCCTGATGGCCGGCCGTGATGGCGCTTTGCTCTTTTAACATGGCGTTATTGGCGCGCAGTTGCTCCAGCGTGGCCTGAATATCTTGCGAGTCGTCAATTTCAGTACTTTGCGCTTTTTGCATTGCATCTAACTGCTGCTCTGCTTTAAGGGCGTTGTCGCGCAGCACTTCGGCATCGCGCTGGCTGTGGTCTAACTGTTTGGTTAGCTCGCTCAGCTGCTTGCTCAGGGTGTCAACTTCTTTCTCTAAGCGGGTGATGGTTTCCTGCGCAGCCTGCTGTTGAGCTTCATCAACCACCATTTCAACCGGCGCTTCACCCTGCGCTGTTTGTTCCAGCTTCGCCTGCAGTTGTTCACGTTCGGCGTGCAGTTTTTCAGCCTGCTGCTGCGCCTGAGCTAAGTGCTGTTGCACTTCGGTGAGTTGTTGCAGGGCTTTATCACGCTCTTCCGCCAGTGCGGCTTGTGCAGCAACTAATGCGGCTTGGTCAGCAGCATTACCACCTTGCTCCTGCACCGAATTTTGTAATTGTTCAAGTTGTGCCTGCAGCCGCTTATTTAATGCCACCGCCTGGGTTTCGGTTTTGGTGGCTTGCTGTAACTTGGTTTCAAACTCATCCAGCATGGCCTGCAGTTCAGTAACGTCATGCTCGCGGGTTTGTAAGTCTTGCAGGGCTTTTTTCGAGGCTTGCTGCGCAGCGGCTAATTCTGCTTTAACGCTGGCTTCAGATTGCTGTAATGCGCTTAGCTGCTGCTCAGCGGCTTGCGCCTTGGCTAGCTGTTCTTTTAACGGTTCCAGCTCTTGCTCTGCGGCCGCCAGCTCATCTTGTAACTGCTGTAATTTTTGCTGATGTAACTGCTGCTCGTTTTGCAGTTGCTCTTCAAGCTCGTCCTGCGTTTGTTGCGCACTGATTAGCTTTAACTGAATTTCTTCAGCGTGCTGTTTAGCCTGTTCTGCTTCTTGCCGGGCGGCCGCCAGCTGTTGCTGTGCGCTTTCCAGTTCGCTTTGTTTGGCGTTAAGTTGCTCAGTGGTGCTGCCAAGCGTCTGCTGCAACTGTGCCAGTTGCTGCTCGGTATCGGCCAACGCTTTTTGCTGACCTTGGCTTAATTTAACGGCTTGGTCGCGCTCTTCGGTTAAGGCGGCGTACTTTTCTGCCTGGGTGGAAAGCTGTTGTTGCTGCTGCGCCAGGCTGATTTCCAGCTCGGTTTTACGCTGTTGCAGCTGCTCAACTTCCAGTTGCAGTTCACGGTTATGCTCAGCGGCGAGCACTTCGGCCTGCATCGCCTGTTGTAATTGTTGATTAAGCTGGTCGGTCAGCTTTTTAGCATGTTTTTCTGCTTCACGCTGAAACGCGGTAATAAAGTCGGCACTGAACATACTGTCCCCCGTTACTTCGGTTGGCGCTGGTGCCCGGTTTGCCTGCTCGTTGCGCCACTTTTGATAGTGTACAACCAGACTGGCCTGTGCGCCGGGCACTCTTGAAATTAAATAATCTAATGAAACGGGCTTGCCGGTTTTATGCAATTCATCACAGATTTTCTTAACTTCACTATATTGCATCGTAATTTATCCAACTGACGTGGGTGAAAATACCAGAGCCTAACGGGTTAACCGAATTGCCATTTTAAGCACTTTTGGCATAAAGCCAAATTTTAATTACATTTTCTTTGCATGTTGGCGCAGTGGCGGCTAAATTACTGTATAAATGAACAGTTAAGGCGGCGCCATGATCCTTTATATTGCCGAAAAACCCAGCCTTGGCCGCGCTATTGCCGCTGTGTTGCCGAAACCGCAGCACAAAGAGGCCGGTTGTATCCGCCTTGCCAATGGGGACGTGGTCAGCTGGTGTGTCGGCCACCTGCTACAGCAGGCTGAACCAGAAGATTACAACCCCGACTACAAACGTTGGCAAATGGCACCGCTACCGATAGTGCCGGATAAATGGTTATTGAAAGTACGCAAGTCAGCTGAACAGCAGCTTAACGTGTTGAAAAGACTACTACGTCAGGCTGATCAGATAGTCCATGCCGGTGACCCTGACCGCGAAGGACAGCTACTGGTGGATGAAGTGCTGGCTTATTGCGGAGTCAGTGCTGCCAAACTGGCTGATACGCAGCGCTTATTAATCAATGATCTGAACCCGCCGGCGGTTAGCCGGGCGCTGAAGCAATTACAGCCCAATAAACATTTTGCCGCGCTGTCGACATCGGCGCTGGCACGTAGCCGGGCTGACTGGCTATACGGCTTAAATATGACGCGGGCTTATACCCTGCAGGGACAAAAAGCCGGTTATCAGGGCGTGTTATCGGTTGGCCGGGTACAAACGCCGGTGCTGGGCTTAGTGGTGAAACGCGACCAGCAGATCGCTGATTTTTGCAGTGCGGCTTATTATCAGGTGCGGGCTGAACTTCAGATAACAGAGCGTAGCACGACAGAACAGCAGACATTTCATGCACTGTGGCAGCCCAGTAGCGCCTGCGCTCGCTGGCAGGATGAAGAAGGTCGGGTATTGAGCAAAGCGCTGGCCGAAAAGGTGCAGCAAAAAATCAGCGGCCAGCCGGCGAGCGTGAGCAAAGTACAGCAACAGGATGCTAAGCAGGCGCCACCCTTGCCCTATAATTTATCGGCGCTACAAATTGATGCTGCCAGGCGCTATGGCCTGAGCGCACAGCAGGTGCTGGACAGTTGTCAGCAGTTATACGAGCGACACAAGCTGATTACCTATCCACGCTCTGATTGCCGTTACTTGCCACCAGAGCAACGAAAGCAGTCGGCGAAAGTCTGTGCTGCCATCGCCGCAAATGATATCAGCCTGGCCGATGGCGTAACTCAGGCTGATATGACGCTGGTCAGCAAAGCCTGGAACGAGGCGAAGGTGTTGGCACATCACGCTATTATCCCGACAGAACGACAGTTACCACTAACTAAGCTGAGTCTGACCGAGCAGCGTTTGTACCGGCTGATTGCCCGCCAGTATCTGGCGCAGTTCTATCCGGCATATTGCTACCGTGACCACAGTGTTGAGCTGAATATTGCCGGCGGTGTTTTTATCGCCAAAGCTCGCACAGAGCAAAGCGCCGGCTGGAAGCAGCTGTTTCGCACCGCGGCAGATAGCGCTGTGCCGACTCACAGCGGGCGAGCTGCAGCAGAGGCTGGTGATGATGATGCGGCAGCGCTAAATAGCCGTTTGCCGGCCCTGGTGGTTGGGCAGCAGCTAACCTGCATTGCTGCTACGGTGTTAGAAAAGCAAACCCGGCCGCCGGCCGCCTTTACCGATGCCAGCCTGTTGGCTGCAATGACCGGTATCAGCCGTTTTGTCAAAGATGACAAAATTCGCAGTATTCTGCGTGACACCGATGGCTTGGGCACCGAAGCGACCCGCGCCGGCATTATTGAGCTGTTGTTTAAACGTGGTTATCTGCTGCGGCAGGGTAAGCAGATCCACGCTACGGCTACCGGTAAAGCACTTGTTGCGGCGTTACCCGAGCAGGCGGTATTACCCGATATGACCGCGCGCTGGGAGGCGGCGTTAAATGCTATCTGCCAGCGCCAGCAAAGCTATCAGGCGTTTATGCAGCCGCTGCAGGCCGAGTTAAGCCAGCTTATTGCGGCGGCAGCAAACAATGTGCCTACAGGCTTGCCGCAACAAGCTAAGCGACCCTGGCGCGGAAAAAAGGCCGTTGCCAAGCCGGCAGGCGGCGGTTACCGGCGAAAAAAAGCGGCTGACATTAATAGCCGTGTAACTAAGCGTAATTAATTGTTAGCGCTGTGGATTTTAACTTGCCGGCTGTCTTATGCTGCCTGGCAGTTAACGTTGCGGAGCTTTAAACCTGTGAACAAGAAGACCTTAAAAGCAGTAGCCTGTGCTGTCGCCGGCTGGCTGGGTAGTGCTGGCCTGACACAAGCCACCATTGTTGAAGTGACCACCAATGTGGGTAAGTTTGAAATTAACCTGTTTGACGAAACCACACCGGTCACGGTGCAAAATTTTCTGAATTACGTCAGCTCTGGCCGTTATGATGGTACTGTCATTCACCGCTCGGTACCCGGCTTTGTTATTCAGGGTGGCGGTTTTACCTTTGACCAACAGTTGCCGCTAAAAGCCATCAGCACCAATGCGGCTATTGTTAACGAGCCACAGTGGTCAAATGTGCGGGCGACGGTAGCCATGGCTAAACTGCCGAATAACCCAAACAGTGCCACCAGCCAATGGTTTATTAACCTGGCCAATAATGGCGCTAATCTGGATGTGCAAAACAGCGGCTTCAGTGTGTTTGGCCAGATAAGCTCGGCCGATATGGCGGTTATCGATGCTATAGCGGCGTTACCACGCTACAACTTTCCCGGTATCGATGATTTACCGCTACGTAACTACAGCAGTAGCGATCGTGACGACAACAAGCCGCTGGCGGCAGATAATTTAATTACGATTGAATCAGTAGTGGTAGTGGATGGCCGCAGCAATACCGCGGCTGGCCTGAACTTAGTGCCCAACAGTGCGCCGCCACCGGCAAGCAATGACAGCGCTGGCGGTAGCCTGGGCTGGCTGACATTGCTGCCACTTGGCCTGCTGTTGTTACGTCGCCGCCATCAAACGGCCTGAGCAATTAGCTGATTTTGCGCTTACGGCTAACACTAATGTCTTGCAAAGCATTTAGTTAGCCGTAATTCTTTCGCCAAATTACTGGTGTAGTTGCCGTTGTCATCTACACTTATCTGCACGGCCCTGTCAGCAGCCTGACAGCCATAAGTACAGATGAGGGTAGCCCGATGATTTTGTTAGTTGGTGGTGAAAAAGGTGGCAGCGGAAAAAGCTGTCTGGCGCAAAATATTGCGGTGTACTTTTCCCGTGAGCGCAATGCCAACGTGATGCTGGTCGATTGTGACCCCCAGCGCACGTCTTCAGACTGGGTGCAGGAACGTCATCTGGACCCTTCCTTACCCTGGATTAACTGTGTGCAAATGTACGGTAAAATCCGCTATGAACTGAAAAGCCTGGAAATGCACTACGACGTGGTGATTGTCGACTGCGGCGGTCAGGACAGTGTGGCGCTGCGCTCGGCCATGGTGGTGGCGTCTCATGTGTTGTTTCCGCTGCGGCCAAAGCGGCGTGATCTGAAAACACTGGAACATCTGGAAGATTTAGTCAGTGCCTGCAATATAGTAAACCCGGAGATGATCGTTGGCTGCGTGATTACGCAATGCCCATCCTTACCCAATCAGGCCAATCGTATTCTTGACGCCAAAGAAGTATGCAAATCTTTTAATATCCGCGTGCTGGACGCTATTACCTACAACCGCAATGCCTATGATGATAGTGAAGAGAAAGGCTTGTCGGTGATGGACGTTGAACCCGATGGTAAAGCCGCGCAGGAAATCCGTGATATAGTAACCGAGTTACTGGCAATGAAGGCGATACAAGAAGATGGCGCTGACCGATCTGAAGAAAAAGTCGCAGCCGCCCGGTAAACCCGGTTTCACGGCTGACGAGTTTATTGACGATGCCACCAATTATGCGTTGGGCATGCCGCGTATTGTCAGCATGCGGCAAATGTTGCCTGATGAAGAAGACGACAACAGCCGGTTGCCAATGCGCCATGCCACTTTCACCTTAAGCCAGGAAGCGATTGACGCGCTGAATGAATTAAGCCGTGCCACCGGTGAAGCGAAGTCTAAATTAATCCGTAAGCTTATCCTGCAAGCGACTAAGCCGGTTAAGCGCAACCTGAACCGGCCAAAAAAGTAAGGCAGTTTATTTCATCAGGTAGGCGTAAGCTGCCACAAAGGCCGTTTCCTGAAACACCTTGAGGCCGGTGGCTTTAAAGTCTACCGGTAGCGGGTGGCGTTTTAGCTTTTCTTTAATCTCGTTGGCACTGATCACCGCACAGTTACAGCCGGCGATCAGCTGCAAGGCGGCTTCAATTTTAAAGCCAACGGCGCCACCGGCGAATTTGCCTTTTTGTGGCCGCTCTTTAATCACCAGCTGGCTAACCTGATAATCTTCAATAAACTTAGCAAAGGTAAACTGAAAATGGCGCATTTGCTGCTGGTCGCTGTCATTGCTTAGCACAAAACGGGTCTGCCGGCAGTCAGGCAGTTCAAACAAGCCATTTTTCAGGGTCATCAGGCAGATGATGGCTTCGCTGCCTTTAATTTCAATACCGCAGGTACGCATGGGCTGTCCTCTGCTTAGGGTTGGGTTAACATCTGGTAGTGCGTGTCAATAATGGCGCAAACCTGGGTTAGTGGCTCGCCAAATAAAATCGGATTAAAGTCTTTGTTGATACAGTAATCACGGCGAAATTTTAGCAAGCTTTCTGCACTGGTAGCCGCTTTGTCGATATAATTACGTTGCGTATCACCCCATTGTTCAGACAGCTGTTGCAGCTGCTTACGGGTTTTGCGCAGTGCGGCCTCTTTATCATCGACACCGATGGCGACGTAGTCAACTACCAGGTCAATCAATTGCTCTTTATAAGGGCGCAGCTGATGATGATCAGAAAAGGTGATCAGCAGTAAAATGATGACCACTAACCAAAAAAACTTCTTCATCTGTGGGGTACTCCGCTAACAACAGGTAGCCATTGTAACGGATTACCGCGCTTAGTGCATCGCTCTGCTGCGGATAACAGCTGTCAACTTGGTTGTCAGTTTAGTGCCGTTATTGTCACGCAGGTTGTCAGTGACTTAGCATATAAGGCCGAAAAGCGCGGTAATGCTGCAGGCACAGAAGTTGCTTCGTTACAGGTCAAAATTTTCTGCCGCTAAACTGTTATACTCAGCGGCAAAGGCAGTAACGGGGACAGCCGTGGATCAGCAAAAAATAGATATTAAAAACATTCCTGTGCACGTTGAGGTGCATAAACCCGACGCCGGCAAAGCTGCGGCCTATCATCCGCGCGACCGCATTTATGTGCGGGCGGTAAAAGGCTTGCACCAGGCAATACGACGCTATATGGGCTTTGTCTTTATGGGGCTGTTTATGCTGCTGCCCTGGCTGCGTTATGATGGCCATCAGGCCATATTGCTGGATATCGGCGAGCAGAAATTCAATATTTTTGCCTTAACACTGTGGCCGCAGGATTTCACCATCCTGGCCTGGATTTTTATTATCGCCGCTTATGCGCTGTTTTTTGTCACCGCGTTTTATGGCCGGGTCTGGTGCGGTTACCTTTGCCCACAGTCGGTATGGACCTTTATTTTTATCTGGTTTGAAGAGAAAATTCAGGGCAGCCGCAATCAGCGGATGAAGCTCGATGCCGATCCCTGGTCCGCGGGCAAGTTCTTCAAAAAGGCGGCTACCCACTTTTGCTGGTTGGCCTTCTCGCTACTGACCTCACTGATCTTTGTCGGTTACTTTACCCCGGTAGGCCCGCTATTTATTGAGTTCTTCACGCTGGAAGCCGGTTTCTGGGCCGTGTTGTCAGTGCTGTTTTTTACCCTCTGTACCTACGGGAATGCGGGTTGGATGCGGGAAATTATGTGCACGCACATTTGCCCTTATGCCCGTTTTCAGTCGGCGATGTTTGATAAAGACACCTTTACCGTGACCTATGATGAAAAGCGCGGCGAAAACCGTGGCCCGCGCAGTCGTAAAGATAAAGACTACAAAGACAAGGGGTTGGGTGACTGTATCGACTGTAACCTCTGTGTACAGGTGTGCCCTACCGGCATCGACATTCGTAACGGCCTGCAGTACGAGTGTATTAACTGCGGTGCCTGTATTGATGCCTGCGACGACACTATGACGAAAATGGGCTACCCGACCGGCCTGATAAGTTACACCACCGAGCACAGTTTAAATGGTAAGCCGACTAAGGTGTTGCGGCCCAAACTGATCGGCTACCTGCTGGTGTTACTGGTGGTGTGTAGTGCCTTTGTCTGGACCTTATACAGCCGGGTGCCGTTTGAGATGAATATTATCCGCGACCGTGGCGCCTTGTACCGTATCAGTAATGACGGCTTAATAGAAAATACCTTTACCTTAAGTATTTCCAACAAGTCACAACAGGCAGTTACCTTTAAACTAGCAGTGGCAGCGGAAGTAGAACTGGGCTGGATTGGTGAGCAACAGGTGAGTTTACAGGGAGGGGAGACCCGCAATGTACCGATAAGCCTGGTGATGGACCCTTACGCCAGCACGGCTAAATCACTGGATATTAATTTCAGCGTAGCGCAAAGCGACAGCGGCCAGGTGCTCGAGCAGCATAGCCGTTTCTTTACCGGTAATAATTAATGGCCAGTTTTGATTTCGCGGCGCTGCAGCCGGATATGATTATCGATGCGCTGCAGCAGTATGGTCTGGATATCAGCTCTGGCCTGAGTGCGCTAAACAGCTATGAAAACCGGGTGTATCAGTTCAGTGCCTGGCAGGGCGATGCACTGCAGGCAAAAAAGTATGTGGTAAAGTTTTACCGGCCACAGCGCTGGAGCCCGGCACAGTTGCAGGAAGAGCATGACTTTGCCTTTGAACTTGCCGACGCAGATATTCCAATGGTGGCGCCACTGCGCATTAATGGCCAGTCATTGTTGCAGTACGCCGGTTATCAGCTGGCGCTATATCCCAGCCGCGGTGGCCGCACGCTCGAGATAGACAACGATGATCAACTCGCCATGTTGGGGCGATTTTTGGGCCGCTTGCATCAGGTAGGCAAGGCCAGGCCGTTCAGCCACCGGCCTGCGCTGAGTATCGACAGCCACCTGCTGCAAAGCCAGCAGGTGTTAAACACCCTGGAGTTTATTCCGCCTTACCTTAAACCCGCCTTTGATACGGTGCTGCAACAGGTCATAGACGAATGCGTGCGGCAGTATAAGCCGCGTCAGCTGATCCGGCTGCATGGCGACTGCCATGCCGGCAACCTGTTTTATCATAATGAAGCGCCGTTTTTTGTTGATCTGGATGACTGCCGCATGGGCCCGGCTATTCAGGATCTGTGGATGATGCTATCCGGTGACCGCCAGCAGCAACGCAACACCTTAGAGTTGATGCTGGAAGAATATGAACAATATTGCGACTTTGACCCGGCCGAGTTAAAGCTGATTGAACCGCTGCGCGCCATGCGGATGATCCATTATATGGCCTGGCTGGCCAGGCGCTGGCAGGATCCGGCCTTTGTGCTGAACTTTCCCTGGTTTGCCACAGACAAATACTGGGAACAACAATGCCTGGCACTAAAAGAGCAGTTGTATTTACTGCAACAGCCACCACTTTCACTGGTGCCAGACTACTGAGTTTTTGCTAAGCTGTGGCCAACAAGCCTAATGAAGGACCTAAAATACAATGAAAAAGCTGTTATCTGTTATTGCAGTTGCACTGATGTTACCACTGGCGGCCTGTGCTGACAGTGCACCAAAGTTTGAACAAGGTAAACACTATGAAGTGGTAGCCGAACAGGTAACTGCGAAGCCGGAAGTAAAAGAGTATTTTTCGTTTTATTGTGGTGGCTGTAATGCCTTTGAACCGGTAGCACAGAACCTGGCGAAAAACCTGCCTGAAGGCGTCGAGTTTAAAAAGGTACATGTCGACTTTATTCGTGCCGCCTCACCCGAGCTGCAAAATGCGCTGACCCGTGCTTATCTGGTGGCGAAAAACCTGGGCAAGGGCGATCAGGTTTCCAGCGCCATTTTTAACCAGATCCACCGTGCCCGCGCACCTTTTAGCAATGAAAACGATATCCGCAATCTGGTGCTGGTGCATGATATTGACGGCGAAACCTTCGATAAAGCCATGAAGAGCTTTTCTATCCGTGGTGCGGCCAACCAGATGAAAAAAGAGCAGGACGACTTGTCTAACCGCCGGGTGTTAACCGGTGTGCCACTGCTTATCGTCAATGGCAAATATAAAATTAATAACGCCGCACTGGACCAGCGCAATATCAGTGTAGAGCTGCAGCAACTGGTAGAATACTTGCTGCAAAAAGATGCCTAACGCCGGCGTTATAGCGTGAAAAAGGCAGCTGCGGCTGCCTTTTGTCATTAACTCACCAGGTGATTACCATGCCATCTTACGGCGCAACCGGTTTCGGAGATAAGGCTGCTGTTATCCGTGTTTATGTAGATAAACGGCCACCGATGGCTGAATATGCCGCGTTGTCTGGCGTGCAGCCGATGCAGACCGGCGAGATTGAACTTATCAACCGCGCCTGCGGTAATGGCTGGCGTAAGCTGTTTAATGTTTACGCCAAGCTGCTATTTGTGCTGGACAGACAGCAGTTTGCTTTTAGCCGGCAAGCCAGCAACTGGCAGCAGTACCGTGACCGGCAGTTGTTGCAAGCGGGTAGCCAAACTGCGTTGCTATTTAGTGCGCCTGAGCTGACGCCAGCAGAAAAAACCGTGCATATTATTGCCGGCCGTACTTATGCTAAAGCGCTGCTGGAGAGCGGTTTACCGGCGCAGCTTAGCTGGCTTAACCATGAGTTTGCCGTAGATAAACCGCAGCGGCTGTTAGTGTGCCCCTATTTTGACTATCGCCAGCTAAACAACGAAAAACTGGCGTTTCTCGCCCAACTAATAAAGGCGTTAGATGAAACACCCTGAGTTAAAGACGCAGCTACAACACCTTTGCGCACTGCTACAACCGTTTCAATTTGGTATCGGCGGCAGTTGCTTGCTGTGGCAACTGGGGCTGGAGTCAGCGCCAAATGATATTGATATTGTTTGTACTGAAGCGGACTTTGCCGCGATTTGCGCCGTGCTTAATGCCAGTTTCAGCATGCAACCGGTCGTGCCTCACCCGCTTTATACGTCAGCGCACTTTTGCCGTTTCAGTCGCTCAGGCTGGCCAGATATTGAGCTAATGGCCGGTGTTGCGGTGGTGCAGCAGCAACAACAAACGCAGTGGACTTTTGTGCCACAGCGTTGCCACTGGCAAGACGGTATCTGCTGGATGCCGCCGGCCGACTGGCTGCAGTTGTATCAGCTGTTTAACCGGCCAGAGCGGGTAGCACAGCTGCGCCGCTACTTAGTTCAGTTGCGGCTGCACAGCCTGAGTTAACGCCAAAGTTCCCTTTTAAGGTTAAAAAGCAGCCAATTAGTTTTATTTGTAAAATAAAATTGAACTTTTATTTTACATTCAAAGCTGCCCTCTGTAGTATGCGCGCCGCTATCACCAACTTAGGGATCTGAAACAATGACGTTAAAGTATGCATTACCTGTAATCGCGCTGGCTGCCACGACTGCTGTATCTGCAGAAGAATACCAGCTGTTCACCGAACTGCGCGCTGACCATGCCCGTGTTAGCGGCGACAACGAAACGAACTGGAAACTGAATGGCACCTACTTCATCGACAAAAAAGTCACATTAGGTCCGTTAGATCAGTTTGAATACATTAACAAAGTTACCAACGTGTCAGCTTCTTACAACCGTTTCTCTGGTAACAATGCCTGGAGCATTGGCGGTGAATATTTCGCTGAAAACGGTTTGGTAGTTTCAGCCAACCATGGCCGCGTAAGTGGCAACTATGTTAACCAGTTGGGCCTGGGTTACCTGGTATCCAATAACGTTATCGTGCGTGCCGAAGCCTTTAAAGCGGAAGGCAGCAGCACTGATTATCGTTTTTCTGCCAGCTACAACCATCAGCTGCAAGGCAATGACTACGTTGGTTTTACTGCCCAAGTAGATGACGACTTTGACTACTTCACGGTAAGCAGCAAGTACTTTGCCGCACTGAACGAAGGCCGTTACATTGCAGTAGGCGTGGCGCTAGCAGACAACGATGGCAGCTCAAGCTGGGCAGCCGAAGCTGATTACTACTTCAGCAAAATGACCTCTGCTGGCCTGTCGTACGACAAAGGCGACAACTACAGCCTGAATGCCAAGCACTTCTTTAACACCAACTGGGCGTTAGAAGCCGGCTTTGCCAGCAATACTGATAATTCTGCGCGCAAAGTTTACAGCTTAGGCGTTATCGGCCAGTTCTAATTTCCTCTGGTAGCTACACTAGCGTTTTTGGGGCAACAATTGTTGCCCCTTTTTTATGCCTGCTTTTAATACCAACTTTGTTATTTTTGCACTTTTAGGCTACTATTTGTGCAATATTAGCATTGGAGGGGCTATGAGCGCATTATTACAACCCGTCAGCAGCGCCGATGAAATACTGGCCAAAGCGGTGCTGAATGCCGCCGACCAGTTGGGTTTAAAGCAGGCCGAACTGGCCGCCGTGTTAGGCGTGCACCGCACCGCAGTAAGCCGGCTAAGGCAAAAACTGTCGTTAGACCCAAACTCAAAACAAGGTGAGTTGGCCCTACTGCTTATTCGTATTGCCCGCGCGCTGTACGCATTAACCGGCGGTGATAAAAGCTGGACCCAGCACTTTATGCATACCCCGAATCAGCTTAGCGGTGGTATACCGGCGCAGCAGGTGCAAAGCGTACATGGTTTAATGCAGGTACTGCATGTGGTCGATGCCATGCGGGGTAAACAGTGATCTGGCAAGCCTGCAATGGCGAGCAACATCTCACACCATTAAGCGGTACCCTGTTTCGTCTGGTAGAAAGCCAGGAGCAAGCTGCTACCCTTAGCCTGGTCGATACGCTGCAAGAGCAGGCGCTGTTAGAGCAATTATTAGAGCAAACCAAACCGCCAGTGCCGCCGGCAGCTGAGAGCTTACATTACTTGCTGAAAACGCCGTTTCGTTACCCGCCATTAAAGTGGGGCTCGCGTTTTGGCAGCGTGTATGAGCCGGGTATTTTCTATGCCGGCTGCACAGTCGCGGCCACACTGGCTGAATCCGCCTATTGCCGGCTGATTTTCTGGCAGTCTATGCCCACGCCGCCGCCTAAACCCATATTGCGCACCGCCCACACCTTGTTCAGCGTGCGCTACCATACCGAACACGGCATAGCGCTGCACCAGCCACCTTTTAACCAGCACCAGGCGCTGCTAGCCAGTAAAACCGATTATCAGCACACCCAGCAGCTCGGCAGCGCCATGCGCAGCGCCGGCGTTGACGCCTTTGAATACCAATCAGCCCGTGCCGCCGGCAGCGAGCACTGCGTTGGCTTATTTAACCCAGGCGCTTTTGTTACCCGCCAGCCAGAGCACAGCAGCCAGTGGCTGTGCGAGCTAAGCGCACAGCAGGTGGTATTTAAACAACACGGCGAAACCCAGCTACATAGCTTTAGCGCAGAGCAGTTTTGGGTTGAGGGTAAATTGCCGCTGCCGGCGTGAAACACAGCACTATAATGCATCCAGCCAAATTGCACACTGCTTTGAAAAAACACAAAGTGTAAATGAAATGTTTTATTTTGGTTGATCTTTGCCGCTGTTTTGGCTAGTTTTATAGCTTTTTAAAGGGAGTTAAATCATGTCGGTAAATCCTCTTACGTTGATTGAAAAAATGGTTGGCCTTACCCTGTCAAAGCGTAACGCAGATTCTTTTTATACCAATCTGAAACCTTCTCTAGATTACATTATGGCAACTAAAGGCGTTCACTCGGTTGAAGCACGTGGCTTGCTGGAAGCATTTTCTAATCTTCCGGCACCCGGAGCCAAAAGAACCAATTTTGTTAAACGTTACATCACACCCTCAAATGGCTGGAAAGAGTTACCAGAAAAACCAGAGCAAATACCTTTTGGTTTTTGGCACTAAGTCTTTTATATGAAAAACCAAGCGTTATTAAAATTTTATCTGGCGATCTCATCGCTGTACTTTATAGGCTCAGTCCTTACCGCAGCAATTATGGCAGTTGATGGTGAACTTGAGAGTGTGCTGGATATTTCAGGCAGTCTGTTTACGCTTATCTGCCTGTTATTTATCCCCGCGGCCTGTGTCGGGCTACTTAATGGTAAGGTTTATTTGACCAAGGTTATATGGCAGCTAGCGCTGGCAGGTAATGTCATTGGTTTTATCTGGGGTAGCTATGAAGTTTTCGCTGCTCAGGGCCGCGATGTCAGTGAAGCAGTCACAATCTGGTTAGTGTCAGTTGCCTTTTTTGTGCCGGCATTTGTCGTTTTGCAAAGCTATATAAAGAACCGATTCAGCGTAGTTAACGTTGTTGCATAATCCGGGCAGTGTGTGCTGGCCTGGTTTACAGGGCAGGTAGTAGTAGTTTGTTTTATAGGGCCTGAATTATGGGCCCTTTTTTATGGGTGTGACTTATCGTCCGTGGTGCTGCGCTTAGCATTGATAAATACTCTGGTTAATTGACCAACCGGAGCAAGCCTATGTTAAAAACCTATTCAGACAATGAAATTACTCTGCCCTACGAGGAAGAGGTTAACGGCTTTACTATTTATGTAGAAGAAAATCCGGATCGCTGGCGCGGGGGTTGTAGCTGGGCAGTATGTAGGGATGAAGTTGAATTGGATTCGGGATTGGAATTTGATGTGGCTGGTGCACTTGAGCGAGCCTATTCATGTACCACCGCCCAGCTCTGAGTTCTATGACCTTGCGATTGCTGTATTAATGATCATACTGTTTAAGTACTGTATAAAAGATCAGATATATCAATTGACAAAAAGGGAAGAACAAGTGATGATTCGTCACACGTTTTTCCCTTTCGAGGGAGGCAATCATGGAGCAACTGTCCTTGGATATGCAGTCGACTGAAGATCGCAGCGGTAAAGATCTTATAGAAAAATTACTCGAAATCTATGACCAGAAATTTATTGGTGAATACCTGAATAAATTCTCTCCGGGCCATTGGTGTCGTGAAACGATTAATCGTTGGCTAAAAGGTAAGGCAGCTCCGGTTTTAAGCATGGCGGAGTTCGAGCACTTGCAAAAACTCTTACCCAAAGAAAGAGTAAAACCAGAGACAGCAGACTTTCGATTTATCGATCTATTTGCTGGTATCGGTGGTATTCGCAAGGGGTTCGAAGAGCAAAATGGCCTGTGCGTATTCACCAGTGAGTGGAATAAGTACGCTGTTCGAACTTACAAAGCAAATTATGCCTGCAATGAAAAGTATCATACTTTTAATGAAGATATCCGTGATGTAACTCTGAGCCACAGAGAGGATGTAAGTGAGGAAGAAGCTTATCGACATATCAATAAAACTATTCCTGACCATGATGTACTGCTGGCAGGATTTCCGTGTCAGCCGTTCTCAATTGCCGGAGTGTCGAAGAAGAATGCACTAGGAAGGGCTCACGGTTTTGAGTGCAAAACCCAGGGCACTTTGTTTTTTGACGTGGCCCGTATTATTGCGGCTAAACAACCCGCGGCCTTTGTATTGGAAAACGTGAAGAACCTTAAAAGCCATGATAAGGGTAAAACATTCAAAGTTATTATGGAGACTTTGGATGAGCTGGGTTACTGGGTGGCTGATAGCGAAGTTTCCGGAGCAAACGATCCTAAAGTAATCGATGGCAGACATTGGTTGCCACAACACCGTGAACGAATTGTGCTTGTCGGATTCAGAAAAGATCTGAATGTTCATGATGGTTTCACTTTGAAAGACATTCATAAGCTGATGCCTGAAACAAAACCAGTTCTCGGTGATTTACTGGATAAAGACGTACCAGATAACTACATACTGACCCCTAAACTTTGGCAGTATTTGTATGATTATGCGGCAAAGCATAAAGCAGCTGGTAATGGCTTTGGTTTTGGTTTGGTGAACGAAAAAAGTACGGCAACAAGAACGCTATCTGCCAGATACTATAAAGACGGTTCTGAAATATTGTTAGATCGCGGTTGGGATTTCAGTAAAGATTTTCACTACCCCGAGAATCTTGAGAACAGACCAAGGCGTCTTACGCCGGTTGAATGCTCACGACTAATGGGCTTTTCCCGACCGGCAGAGACTGACTTTGTCATTCCAGTATCTGACACTCAAGCTTACAAGCAGTTTGGTAACTCTGTTGTTGTGCCTGTTTTCCAAGCCGTAGCCATGCTAATGAAAAACAGGATTAACCTAGCAATTACAAGACAACAGGAAGGTTGCTTGCGCAAATTAGCTTAAAACCCGGTGGAAGACAGCATGCAAATTTGCGTGCTGTCTTTTTATTAACATAAAAGGTAAGTCCTCGGAGCATTATATTTAATCAAACCTTAGACAAATCAATTTGTTGCAGTGATTCATATAACAATGAAATATTATTCCATTTGACTCTAAACTGATTTCTCTTTTTCGGCTTCCAAGTCTGGCCATTGAATTTCATGTTTATCCCTGGATCGTAGTAGATCACACTGGTGTAAAGAGCTTCCAGAAATCTATCAAGGCTTGTTCCTTTTCCTAAGGTAATTTCAGGTCCAAACTGATAATAATTGAGGGAAGACTTCCTTACGGTATAAGAAACAAAACACGTGTTTGAATGTTTCTTTTTCCAATGATCAATTATTTTGTCAAAGCTCCAACCGGCAACAATTTCTCCAGAAGCATTTTTCAGAAACAGTCCTCCAGAAGGATCAGTAATGTCCTTAGATACCGGATCATATCCATCAAGATACATAGTCAAAGCTGTTTTGATATTAAAACTACCCACGAGATGTTTACTTGCAAAATCGAGTCTATCAGCTGTCTTTCTTGTGCCATACTGGCGCAGAAAAGTTTCAAGATCATCAAGATAACTACCAATATTTGGCTCTGGAGTCATTAAAGTTACTACTGACCCCGAGTGAGCTTTGAGTTCCCAGTCGAAAAAATCTGGGTCTGAGCATCCATTAGGTGTTATCCCAAACTGTGCTTCAAGAGTATAACCGGCTCCATTCAAAGCAGTATAGGGTTGCATAACCCCTTGTTTATTCAATCTACAAGATTCAATTTCCCCGGATAAATAAATGGCATTTAACTTTTCAACAAGCTTCTGTTGAGTTGATTTTCCGGTCTGAACATACTCATAAAAAACAGTCGCAATTTTTAAAAGTTTGTCATTGTAGATTGCTTGATTTAGCTCTTCTGAAAGAGGGTCACCCCATCCCGTACAGTAAGCAAAGACACTTTTCTCATTGACACCGAGAATTAGAAAACGCTGTTTTTCAGCTCTTTGCTTCCTTTGTTCAGGAGTCGGAGGTTGCATCAGATGACTGGGCGAAAGAGTGCAGCCTTTAAGGAAGCCTGACATTCGGGTCTCTGGATAATTAGGATATAAAATAATTTGTGAATATTTGGCTTGCTCAAGATTGCCGCTAGTATCGAGCCAAAACAAGTTCAAAGGCGCTTTAAAAATAGGGCCTTTTTTACTCACTCCAGCACTATGCATTTCGCCAGATGGAATTATTCTAATAACATCAAAGTCAGAACCAAGATATATCTGATTTTTTGAGTTGTCATTGTTTGCAAGGCGTTTAACTAGTACCCGGTTAGCTCCATTGGTAAACATTATTTTCGCTAAGTCATTTATCTTCATCTTAATACTTTGATTTGAGAGGAAATGCTTATGAATCTAACAGAGTACTTCAAAATTAAACAGCTACAATTACGATATTATTTACCTTTATCAGGTAAGCGCACGGATGAGCTTACATACCTTATGTAAAAATGAAATGCTTGCTATGACAGATTTTCATTCCATAGCAGTCCGAAGTAAAAACATGGCTGCTATTAAAGGCCGTAATACCCGACCTGAAATGCTGGTACGCAGAACTTTACATCAAGCGGGCTTTCGCTACCGTTTGCATGTGGCCAGCTTGCCGGGTAAGCCGGATTTGGTATTCCCGCGATACAAGGCAGTGATCTTTGTGCAGGGCTGTTTCTGGCATCAGCACCAGTGCGCTATGTTTCACTGGCCGAAAACCCGTACTGAATGGTGGCTGCAGAAAATAAGCGCCAACCGCGCGCATGATGAAGCGGTGCAGGACAAACTGCGCGAGCTGGGTTGGCGGGTGTTGCTGGTTTGGGAGTGCGCGCTAAAGGGTAGGAATAAGATGCCAACAGATCAACTTATCGCAGATATTTCACATTGGCTGCGCAATGGCTCCAGCTTTGCTGAACTGCCTGTAGCCTGATTTAAAATCCATTCTGGCCTCAAATCACACTTTTATGCGCACAAAAATGCAATAATCCACACTTTTATGCGCATAAAAGTGTGGTTAAGTTTGTTTTTAAGCGCAGAAAAGTGTAGTGTTAGTGCAAATTAACGGCATTTAGGGGTGTTATGGAGCGCGATTTACTAACAGCTTTACTGCGATGGAAAGCAAAGCCTGAGCGTAAACCCCTGCTGATTGACGGTGCGCGGCAAACCGGTAAAACCTATTTGTTGCAGCAGCTGTTTGGCCGGCAGTTTGCAAAGGTGCTGCGGATAGACTTTCTGGAGTCGCCGCAAATGCAGGATGCTTTTGCCGGCTCGTTAAACCCTGCCGATGTGCTGGGGAATATCGAGCTGTTAACCGGCCAGCCGTTTGATATAGCCACTGATCTGCTGGTCCTCGATGAAATTGGCGAATGCCCGCGTGCTGTTACAGCATTAAAGTACTTTGCCGAACAAACCCCGCAGGCGTTTATTGCTGCCAGTGGCTCTAATATTGGTTTGCTGAATACCTTCCCAGTTGGTAAGGTGGAGCAATACAATTTACGGCCGTTAACCTTTCGCGAGTTCTTATTAGCCTCTGGCGAAACGATGCTGTTAAAAGCCTATGATGCCGGGCAAAACTCGGCCGCTGCCCACACTAAGCTGTTTGATAAGCTGACCGATTACTACTTTACCGGCGGTATGCCGGAGGCCGTTAGCCTGTGGTTTGCAATGGCGCAGCAAAGCCCGCTGGAGCGGGTAAAAGCGGTGTCGCAGGTGCATGCTGATTTACTGGCCGGATATGTGCGGGATTTCGGCAAGTATTCCGGCAAGGTAGATGCCGGTTTAATTGAAGCGGTGTTTACTGCAGTACCGGCTCAGCTTGCTGCGGTAATGGACGAATCGGTTAAGCGCTTTAAATTCAAAAATGTCTACGAGCGTAAATCGCGTTATCAGGAGCTGGAAAGCGGCATTATCTGGCTGGAAAAGTGCCGGTTGATCTTAAAAAACTATCCTGTCGAGGGCACACCCCGCAGCCCGTTAGCGGCTTATAAAAAAGACAATATGGTTAAGCTGTTTCTGTTTGATGTGGGCTTACTTAACCACATGCTGGGTGTCAGCTATCTTGAGATAAAGCAGCAAAGTTATGACTACAAAGGCTATATTGCGGAAAACTTTGTGCAGCAGGAGCTGGCAGCGTTGGGTATTGACCCGACCTTTTCCTGGAGCGATGCCCGAGCGGAGATAGAATTTATTCTTGCTGATGAAAGCGGCAATGTGATACCGCTGGAAGTAAAAAGCGGCAAGCGTACTAAGGCCAGATCGCTACAGTCTTATATTGAAAAATGTAACCCAATTAAAACCATTAAACTAACCGGTACTCAGGGCTCATCGCCGCTGGAGCTGCAGCATCTGGTGTATCCGCTGTATTACACCGCGCAGGCCGTTCGACAGCATCTGCTGTCGTTGAGTTAAAACTGGAAACGCGCATGAAAGCACTTGAACTTAAAATTCCACCGCTGCTGTTAGTGGTGTTATTTGCCTTAGCCATGTGGCTGCTGGCGCAGTGGGTGCCACCTTTGATGCAACAGGTGATGTGGCACATTGTATTGGCGGGCATTTTTGCAATCGGTGGTGTAGCGATTGCACTGGCCGGCGTGCTGGCATTTCGCCGCGCGAATACCACAGTAGACCCACGGGTGCCGCAGCAAACATCCAGCCTGGTCATTCGCGGTATTTACCGCTATAGCCGCAACCCTATGTATGTTGGCTTTTTATTGTTACTGACGGCACTGGCGTGCTACCTGATGAACGCAGCGGCTTTTGCCTTGCTGCCACTGTTTGTGCTGTATATGAACCGGTTTCAGATAGCGCCGGAAGAGCGGCACTTACTGCAAAAATTCGGTGCTGACTATCAGGCTTACTGCGAAAAAGTGCGGCGCTGGTTATAAGCGCCGCATCTGACAAGTTACTTAGTTAACAACGGCTTTAGATAATGCCCGGTATAAGACTTTTCACAAGCGGCTACCTGCTCTGGTGTGCCGGCGATCAGAATTTCACCGCCGCCGCTGCCGCCTTCAGGCCCCAGGTCGATGATCCAGTCGGCAGTTTTAATCACATCCAAATTGTGTTCAATTACTACGATGGTATTGCCGTGATCGCGTAGCCGGTGCAGTACGTTTAGCAGTTGCTGAATATCGTAAAAATGCAGACCGGTGGTGGGCTCGTCCAGAATATACAACGTTTTACCAGTGTCGCGTTTACTTAGCTCGCGCGCCAGTTTTACCCGCTGCGCTTCACCGCCGGATAGCGTGGTGGCCGATTGGCCCAGCTTAATGTAAGACAGGCCCACATCCATCAGCGTTTGTACTTTGCGCTTAATGGCCGGTATGGCGTCAAAGAAAGCCAGTGCGTCTTCGACTGTCATATCCAGCACTTCGTGGATGTTCTTGCCTTTGTATTTAATCTCCAGCGTTTCGCGGTTGTAGCGCTTACCTTTACACACATCACACGGCACATAGACATCGGGTAAAAAGTGCATTTCTACCTTAATTACGCCATCACCCTGACAGGCTTCACAGCGCCCGCCCTTAACGTTAAAGCTAAAACGGCCCACCTGATAACCGCGCGAGCGCGCTTCCTGGGTGCCGGCAAACAATTCGCGCACGGCGGTAAAAATGCCGGTGTAGGTGGCAGCATTCGAGCGCGGTGTACGGCCGATCGGGCTCTGATCGATATCAATCACTTTATCAAAGTGATCCAGGCCTTTAATCTCGCGGTGCGGTGCAGCATCATCGCCCTCGCCTTTATTTAATACTTTATGTACGACGCGAAACAGGGTGTCGTTAATCAGTGTCGATTTACCCGAGCCGGACACGCCGGTAACACAGGTCATTAGGCCAAACGGAATGGCAATATCGACGTCTTTTAAGTTATTGCCGCTGGCGCCTAAAACCTCGAACCATTTTTTGCCCGGCTTATGCCGTTTTTGCGGTACTTCAATTTTGCGTGTACCGGCTAAGTACTGGCCGGTTAAGGAGTCTGGCGCGGCCATCACCTGCTCTAAGGTGCCCTGAGCGACAATATTGCCGCCGTGTACACCTGCGCCGGGGCCAATATCGATAATATGGTCGGCCATGCGTACCGCGTCTTCGTCGTGCTCGA